>Ga0214545_1002991_pt1 | contig 32483 bp, 18 predicted proteins | sample CNSS4metaG_FD_160064 | JGI IMG/M metagenome (GOLD analysis project Ga0214545, IMG submission 160064) | Root nodule microbial communities from cowpea collected in UCLA plant growth center, Los Angeles, California, USA - CNSS4 | ecosystem: Host-associated > Plants > Roots > Nodule | place: USA...
AAAATAAAAAAAAAAAAAAGAAAAGTAGAAAATAAAATTATAAATGAAAGAAAATAGACAAAAACACGCCCAGTGGGACTCGAACCCACAATCGCCTGATTAGAAGTCAGGCGCCTTATCCATTAGGCCATAGGCGCTTTTTGATTGTATTTTTGAACATTATTAGTATTAATCAATTAATATTTTAACATGTGTCATAATAAATAAGTTTCCACCTTCCTTTCCTTAGAACTAGTAGGAGGCAAGGTTGTGTTTTTTGTTTTTAAAATTTTTTATTTTAAATGATTTTGAAAATTTTAATTGTTAATTTAAATATATTATGTACTTATTATATTGATTTAATAAATATATAACTGATATAATTTTGTAAAATTAATTATTATTATATGTTATGTTTTTTATAAGTACATTTGAATGATGAATTTGTGATGAGATAGATTAACTAATGAATTAAAATTTATTTTACCATCTATAGATGTAACTATTTTTCAATTATTATTTTTATTTGTCGTTACATATTTTTAATTAATAATACATAAAATAAAATTAAAAATAATAAAACATTTATATACTATAAAATATATTCGTAATATATATTTTTATTTTTTCTACTATATATTTTTATTTAATGTTATTGTGTATAAATCAATTATTTATAATTAAATGATTTTAAAGACTTTATTTGTTAATTTTAGTATATGTAATGATTACATTTATTAAGAAAATATAAAATATAATTTTGATATAATTACGTAGAATTAATTATTGTTATATATTATGTTTTTTTTTTATTTATATTTGTAATGTTATTAGTCTATAAGTTTATTAAATGTCGATAAATTTAAATTTAACGTCATTAGGATTAAATGTTATACTGATTATTGACCGCTGTTTTATCCAACATATTAAGGTTAAATATTTTTTTGTCTCTCAATATCGTTTGATCAAAATTAATAGCAAGGACCAAATTAAACAATTGTTAAGAAAATGAGGACCAAATTAAGATAACGAACATCTTAAGAACCAAACTGATATTATTTGATAAATAGAGCGACAAAAAAATAATTTAACTTTTTACTTTTGTAATATAAAAAAAGAGATACAAGTACTAAAACAACCTGTACGACCGAGTACTCATACTTATTCATAAAAACAGTAACGCAAAAAATTATTAAGATTTGTAAGAAAGATTGTCGAATTTTGCACAATGCATGCGGCCAATTTATTTTCAATTCTAAGATGACACATGCAGTCGTACCTATATCCAAATGACCCTTTTATCATGCAAGGAAGGTAGTGTAAACTAAGAAAACATTTAATTTATAAAACATTACATTAATGTTGATTAATTAATTAATTGAAATGAAAGAAGAAGAAATGAAAATATAAATTAAAAGTAGGTTAAAATACTCCGTTAATCATCGTTTTTGTAGCAAAATCTCAATTTGGTCCTCGTATTTTTATTAGTCTCAATTAGGTCCTCATTTTTGTAAATTAGTATCAATTAGGTCTTTTCCGTTAGTAGAAAACTAACACCGTTAAGTAGGTGACATGTGTCAGCTTCTCTTTTTTTTGAATTATTATTTTATTTTTGATTTTTTGATTTTTTAATTTTTTGAATTTTTTTGAATTTTTTTTAAAATTTTTTAAAAAAATATTTATGTCACGTGTCACTTCTGTAATGTGCCACATGTCAATCTAATATTGTTACACGTGTCAAATTAATGTAAGAATCTCAATTTGGTCCTCATATTTGTTAATTTGATTTGATTTCAGTCCCAAATTTTTTTAAAATAATTTTAATTTAATGTGCTCCAAATTTAGAACAAATTTAATTTTTTTATAAATGTAATGATGATACTTTTATTACAAGTGATATTTCTATTACATAATTTTAACAACATTTAATTTATTTAAATTTATATTTTACATTAAACTTTATTTAAATTTTATTTTAAAATTTTAAATATATAGATTAAGAAATTTATATTCGAAATATTTGTATAATATTCAATATCAACAATATTTTAGAGTTGGCTTAAAAATAACAATTTTATAAATTCAAATTTTAAATTTTAAAATAATTTTATAAAAAATTAAAATAAATATATTTAAAATTTTAATATTAAATATAATTAATATTATTAAAATATTTAATAAAAATATCAATTTTAATAAAAATAATCATAACATTATATAAAAGTAAAATTTGGTCTAAATTTGGAGTGCCTGAAATTGAAAATTTTTAAAAAAATTGAAACTCAAATCAAATCAATTTAACAAATATGAGAACCAAATTAAGATTCATACATTAATTTTAGAGGTGGCAAAACGGGCCAGCCCGGCCCGTTTTGGCCCGGCCCGTTTTTGGCCTGTTGAAAACGGACCGGGACGGGCCAGCCCGTTCAGAGAAAAAAGGCCAGAAATAACAGCCCGGCCCGTCCCGTTACGGGCTAACGGGCTAACGGGCCAGCCCGTATACCTGTGATTTGAAAAAAAAATGATAATACCTGTGAAATTAGGGCAGAAAGGAGAATCGAAAATTGAAAATCACCATGGCAGTAGTAGAACCAGAAATTAGGGCACAAAATCGAATATTGAAAATGGGGAACGAACCTGCGTCGTCGTTGATCGTTGTTCCACCGTCGGAGATGATCGCTGCTGGTTCTTCGCGAAGTGGGAGAGCACGATCTTCGCCTTGCTTGTTGGTCGCGTCGGAGTGGTCCAGTGGTGCGAGGTGGTCCACTGCTGCGAGGTCGATCGGTGGTGAGTGCGTGGTGGTGTGCGTCTTCGCGCTGAGGAAGATCACGAGGAGCAAAGTGGAAGCTAGGCTCTTGCTCTGCACGCCGCGGGTGCTGCTGGCGCTGCGCGGTTTGATCGCATCGCGGTATGGCGTTGTTCAGGTCAACGCGGTGGCGTCGCTGGTCAACCTCTCGCTGGAGAAGCAGAACAAGGTGAAGATAGTGAGGTCAGGGTTTGTTCCGTTTTTAATCGATGTTTTGAAGGGGGGATTGGATGAGTCGCAGGAGCACGCTGCGGGCGCGTCTGGTCACTAATTTGGGGCGCCGTCGTCGTCATCCTCCACGGCTCACGTCGTCGTCGTCGCGGCGCCAGTCAGTGGCGCGAGGTGGATCGGTGGTGAGTGCGTGGTGGTGTGCGTCTGGTCACTGATTTGGGGCGCCGTCGCCGTCATCCTCCATGGTTCACGTCGTCGCCGTCGCCAATCAGTGGTGCGAGACCGATTCGGTGGTGAGTGCGTTTCTGTGGTGCGAACGCGAAGTGGAGAGTCTGAGTGGAGTGGGTCACTGATTTGGGGGAAAAGAAAACCCTACTGATTTGGGGGAAAAGAAAAAACCCTACGTCGAAAGGAAACAAAAGTTTCACGGGCCAGCCTTTCATCACACACGGATTAGCCTTTCATCACACGGGCCAGCCTTTCATCACACACGGGTTACGGGCCAGCCTGCGGCCAGCCCGTCATGCAGCCCGTCATATTTACGGGCCAGATTGGCCGGGTTAGAACGGGCCACGGGCTAAAAATTCTGACCCAACCCGTTCCTTTAATAACGGGCTGACGGGCTGGCCCGTCGGGCTCAGCCCGTATTGCCACCCCTAATTAATTTGACACGTGTCACAATATTAGATTGACACGTGACACACTACAGAAGTGACACGTGGCATAAATATTTTAAAACAAATTTTAAAAGAAATTTAAAAAAAAATTTAAAAAAAATTCAAAAAAAAAATTCAAAAAAACGAGAAGCTGACACGTAGCACCTACTTAACGGTGTTAGTTCTCTACTGACGGAAAGGACCTAATTGATACTAATTTACAAAAATGAGGACCTAATTGAGACTAATAAAAGTACGATGACCAAATTGAGATTCTGTGACAAAAACGAGGACTAACGGAGTATTTTAACCTTAAAAATATTACCTAAACTTGGGGTTGACAACTTTATAAAATTCCTGATCTATTATTACTTTATTATTTTACTTAAAAACTATACTGTTCATTATAATAAAGGTAACGAAACTTTTCTTTTATTCATGTAATTGGACAGCACCTAGTGTCTTCATGTAACGTCAACAACACTCAATCATCACTAAGGATATTTAAAAAGAAAAAATACATCAAAATTGAAATCCAAACCCTGTCAAAGTCCCAATTTCCTATACACTGTTTTGAGCACCTTTTGGTGCGCAACCCAGAAGAACATGACAAAATTTTAAGAAAAAAACTTGATAATTCCACATGTATTTCTCTATAGCAATAGGAAGGGGTAAAGAACTTGAGGGTGAATATTTATACTAACAGAAAGTGTAAAAATCAAGTTGTGATCAGCATGCATTACAACTTTTCCTACACGTACCATAATAATCAGGAGATCCAACCATGAACACAGGGTTTCTTTGACATTCTCCCATGGATGCCCATGCAGGACAACTGTCATCTTGATCAGTACATTCATCGTCTTCTGATATGGCTGAGACCTTGCCCCTGCTAATTGGTTTCGCATAGAAGTATTTAATTGCAGACCACATGTCCCCTTCAAGCACAGGGCATCTAGAATGAAAACTACTCCTGTCAGGAGTAGCACTTGGGTGAAGAGAGAAAAACAGAATTGCATTCCCTTTTACTGGTTGGATGGTCTTGTTACTGTTACTGCAACTTGACCAACTGCTACTCCTTGGCTGAGAATAATATGACATATTCAGAAAGAGGTGAAAAGTGAACAGCACATTGAAGAAAAAACTCAAATGGCCTTACCACTGATTCAGGAAAGAGAATTTGACCCCCTTTAGTAGAGTCTGAGAGATATAAAATAACTGTTGCCATTAGAGGTCCACTCAATTCCAAATTGGTTTTATTTGTAAAATAATCTAGGGTTTGATCATTCTGCTCCGACTCATATTGCATGACTTGCAAAGGCTTGCTGTTCTCTGGTGGAAAAGATTATCAACAAGCAAGACAATAATATATTAGTCTGGGTATCATAATCTGACAATAATGGCCTGAACTGACCAATAGCTACCTTTAGGAAGTAAAGTCCAAATTGAAAGTCTTTCTTCAATCCTTGCAAGAATATCATCCTAACACATAATGTAAAACATCATCACAAGTCATGACGATGTCCAGAACACCATGTCAAAATAGTAATAAACTGTTCAGGTCAAGCAACAAGCTTTAAACGAATGCATTGGCCAGTCAATCTCCTTATAATGGAAAAAAATATATATATAAAAAAGGCTCCAAGCTTTCTAGTTCAGTATCAGTGATGCAATAACATGTCAGACTTGGGACCACTTGGTCAAAAAGCTTTTGATATTCAATTAAATCAAACTAATTTAGAAAAATAATAATAACAAATAATAATAATAATAAAGAGAAAGGCTTTTATTGTGGGATGCTAATTAGTAATAACAATATGTAGAAACACAATTAGGTCTTAAACCAAGAAAGTTCAAATATAAATCAACTACGAACAGAACCTAATTTTGCTAAATGCTAGTTTGCACTACTTGGTCCGGAAAAAATTCAAACTCACTTCCATCTCCAAGGAAGTTCCACCATTCCCTGAGGATTTTTCTTTCTCACCATATGCCTGAGAAAAAAAAAAAACAAAACAGTTGGTTAGAATTAAAAATTAGCCCGAGTACTAGAAACACAAAAAAAGAAAACATCTCAAACAGAAACACATCTTACCACAGAAATAAGGTACTCACACTCCTTATCAGACAAAAATCCTTTGTATAGAAAAACCCTACAGTGGCAACAATACACCAGAGTTCGAAAAATTAAAAGAAAAAGAGGCTAGCAAACAAGCAAACAAATAAAAATATATATAATAGAAAATTCGCATATCTTCAGCAGTAATATAATCACTGATGATATAAGGGAAAGTTCTAGAAAGTACCTGACCTTGGTTGCCAAGAGATTTGGACAACACGTGATGGGTTAATACTGTTGGAATAATGAACTGAGCCCTCTAATATCTGTAATGCAGTTTTCTCCTTGTCCCTTAATTCCTTTCTACTGCTTATGCAAATTAACAACGTGAACAACATAAACATTCTGATTAGTAACTAGTAAATAATCAAATACTACATCAGTCATGAATAATGGAAATTAAATCCTTGCAATGGTTATGTAGCTTTCAAAAATAAGTCCACAAGATCTATTAGGGGAAAACAAATGGCAACAAAAACATAAAGGCCGGTTATTTGAGAAAATGTCTTCTTTCATTAATTTTTACAGACAACTGCAAAACTGTTGTTTCATTATTTTTACTTTGTTTCTGATATAAACTTTTTTTGGATGAACCTAGCTAGAGACTAACAACTCAAGATAATGAGTAAAAGTAGATAATTTCTCTGAAGGATGTATTTCCTGCACACACACCTGGAAATCGAACTTATACTCTAAGGGGTATGATTATTCTTCAACCACACATCACGATTTTTGTTGATCTAAACTATTTGTGAAGTTAAACTCTTAAGGGGGAAGGATCACACCTAATTATTCACAAAACAAAAAAACAAAAGGAAATGGAAATGAAAGTTTCTCGAACTAGTCACCCTTGTAGTAGCTTCCGAAACCTTTGGCATAATTTCCATTGCTAATTAGCATCCACAATACTGTTACTAACTGTTATTAACATTAGAACAAATTACAGTCACAAGAGATTTAATTGAATTTCACACTATATCTCTTCTTTTTTGTTCACCGTAACAACTTTTCTTAATTCGTATACCAATATAAAACTGAATAGCCTTTTTGTCAAACCAGATCTTTGATTTCTTATTCTCGTTATTGAAGATCCCACATCAACCCTTGCCTTAAAAACCAATCTTGTAAGATGGGTTAAGTCTAAATCTAAATTCTAAACTTATATCAGAGTTCATCTTAACTATTATTATGGTGGAACCATATTTGAACTATTATTATCATAGCCCTCAAATGTCTAGTATCATAAGAATTCTCATTAAACTTCAACAGGACTAAATCGTAACAGAATAATAGCAAATAGCAAAAACAGTTATACGTTACATGTTGTCTTGTTTTGGAGATTTCTCATACATATTAATATAATCAAATTAAAGAATATAACTGATACTTTACAAGCCAGATTTTATTGGATTGAACGAGTAACAAATCCAAAAAGTAAAAATGATTTTCAAAGCACTTGGTGGTAACAAAACTACAGCAAAAACGGTAAAAAATATAGAGACGGAGTGTTTGAGCAATTTACCTGTTTGAAAGAGAAGTGCCAATTACGAAGAAGACGAGCAGGGCGAGAAGAAGGGTAACAGAAGCCATTGAGATCGGTCAATAGGAAGAAGCGTTGAGAAATGAAATCGGAAATGAAAACAATAAAAAAAGTGCTTATTCAAACGCGATTTCTGTGTGCATCGATAATGTGTAATTGTTAATTTCCAATTGACAGTGATGAGACATGACGCGATTCATCGTGAATTTGCTTCTCTTCGCAGTTTGCTTTTCTTCTCTGTTATTCTTCACCTAATTTCACACTCCCATTACTCTCTTTTGTTTATTGTTATCTCTCTCATTTATAAAAAAAAAAAAAAAAAAAAAAAAAAAAAAAAAAATTAGTAATTACTTTACTTCACTTAATATTTTCGTATATATAAACATAACTTTTCAATACAATATCCTTGGTATATCTTTTCTATGAGAAGAAAATTTTAAAATTACTAAAATCTTACATACATAATTATTTTTATAACATATAAACTACTTATACATGAAGGTGTTATTATTACATAACCAATTTAGTTGTAGTAGTTTAAATGTAACTTTTTTCCCTTGTCTAAATTTTAAATTGTTGTTTAAAGTATTAAATTGATTCATAAATGGATTCCAACCGTTAGTACATTACTAATTTAGTTAAAGTAGTTGAAATGTAAGTTTTTTACCCCTTTCAACTTGTGCCTAAATTTTAAATCGATCTTATAGGTGGTAAAAAAAATAATGCTTTCATAATATGTTTCCAACCATTAGTTTTTCAACTAAGTCCAAGTAGTATTAGATACATGTTCATTAAGTTCTTAAAAAAAATGATTAAATCGTGGGAAGACTTTAAGGTATGTTTACTTTAGTGGATGGATTCAAGAAAGAATGAGATAATGAATTTCAAAGTAAAATATGTGTTTTTTTTTTTAATAGATTTAAAAATGATGATGAGTAAATTTAGACATAAAATTTGTGAGTGATTTAATTAAAGTGATATATGAAAAAAAAATATATATATATAAAATTAAAACTATCAAAGTGCCCTTAATATAATTAAGATAAAAAAATGTTTTAGTAGATATAAAATTATTTAATAAAATAATTTTTTTTTGGTAATATATTTTAAATAGTAAAATCTCCTGCGAATGAAACAGCACCATGAGTGAATCTGTTGAATATTAAGGAAACTCTTTCAAAATTTGAATTTACAAGACTAAGAATGTTCCATGAATTCCCGTAACTATCAGCTTTATGAATCTGAACTTCAAATGCTAAGTACACTGGAATCCTGAATCCCATTAACACCTAAAAAATTCATTATTCCCCTAGTGAAGCTCAAGAATGAAGGAATTTTACTTTTTTACACTAAACAAAGCATATTATGAAGTCTTGTAGAAGGACTTGATCATTGTTTCTTGAGCACAGTGTGGCCATGTTCATCCTTGTCCAAATGACGCTCAATCAAAGCATCCCAGCTTTCATCCACAGAACTTTTATTAGAAGACTCACCCTGAGATCTTGTTGAACTGGCATCTCCCTCTTCATCAAAAGTGCCATACTCTGATGGTGGTGTGTAAGCATGTGGAACATGTAATGTTTTTGCCCTATGTAATGCTGCTTTATATTCAACCTTGTGTCTTGTTAGGGTTTCCTGACGCTCCATTTTTTGCTTGGCAGGAGCTTCCATTGGTTCAACCTTCTCCAGCATCAACTGCAGTTGACATAAACCATAGGGTAAAGGTTAAGCTTTGTTCATCAAAATCTTCAGGTAAAGAATGAGTTTTGTTCATGTGGGTCCTGCTAGTTTTAGGCACCTACATATTTAATAAACCCTACATGATAGATGTACTTTGAGATGTCGGTCAAGCTGAGATGTCAAAATACATAGTAATATCTGACGTGAGTTTTACAGAAAAAAAAATCCTATAAAATTGACTTGTAAGATGAGAATTGTTCAAGATTATCATAGGCTACATAGATCGTAACACAAACTCAAGTAAAACCAACTAGTATGGACTAGATTTTTTGTATCTCTAGTTCATGTGTAATCTTAGCATATTTTAAATTTGAAGGGCACTGGAAAAACAGGTCCTAGAAAAGATAACCATATTAAATTCACAGCCACAGTTAATTATGGTGATCACAGAGAAGAGAGACAGAGACTAAAACTTTACTTATTCCAATAAACAATTACACTTACATCCAGAGCCCTTTGGGCTTCTTTCTCAATCCAAATGATGGCATGATCAGATGTGGCATTACATGAAAGAACTATATGCTCGAACCTTCCATCTACCGGCACTGCTGTTCTCACTACTGGGGGAAACCTTCCCATTCTGCATAAAATGTTTAGAAGTTTAGATAAGACCACAAGAAAAGGCAGTATAAAATACTTTCGGCTTGATCTTTGTTAACATTTTTTATTCTGCAAGAAACTAGAAGAAACACAAACGAGATTTCCAGAAAGAGAGATAGAATTCGGCATAAGGCATGAATTCTTTTTTCTTAACCATACTTAAAAGGTTTCCTCTCAACAATGTGATAAAGGCGACCGGGTGCATAGAGTCTTCTTGGATCTTTGAGCATCTTCTCTTCTGGAATGCATGTATCCCTCATGCACCTCATGCACAATAGGCATGGCAAACTGCCAGAAACAGAAAAATAAATTATTACAAGTAAAATTATCTCACCATGAACAAACACTCAATTATTTGTTTCAGTGATATATGGTTATATTACAGTATATAAATAGGTAAAAATCTTACTTTGCAAAACAGATTCTTATATGGTATTGTAAAAAGTTTGTTGCGTCGTCGAGCTACTATCGGCTCAGCCAGAGATAGTTAGTCTCACACTAAAAACATTCAGTCCTCAGTAGGAAAGAGTATGTTAGAGATCTCACATTGATGACCAAATTATAAAATATAAGTGGATGCAAACCTCATGCAAGTTGATTTTTTAGGGTTAAGTCTAAATCTACTTTCTAAGAGTATTGATAACAAAAAAGGCATAATTACACTAGTCCTTAAGACATACCAGAAAACAGACTTGAATATATCTTCCAATGGGGTGGCTGTTCTTGGTAAGAAGTCGTCCTGATCAAAGGTAAAGAGTGGTCAACTTCAAAATATCAGATTCATCAATCATGGCATCAAGTATAATGAAGCATGAAGAAAGACAAGATTTGTAATGCATCATAACATATATTGGAACTTTAAACGATATACTACTTATAAGAATAAATCATCTACTAATTCATTATGCTCCACATGAAAAAGTCTTTATCCAGATATTTGGCCTGTATCGGGCAGAATAACACTCAAGAAAGCTCTCCAAATATTTTTTTTATCTCCAAACACTTAAATGTGTTCATTCATCTCACACTGAAAGTTGTTACTATGGATATAATTGTTTTCAACACACCGAGACATCAATAAGACTGTAACCTTACCTCACATGAAGTTAGTAGAATGCTTATGAAACCTGAATATGCAAACCATCATTCAAGAAACATAAAATTTCATGTACAGAAATCTGTAGCCCTGAACCTGAGATAAACTGGCAACAAAGCTATGGATCCTAGTTAGAAGTTATTGGATTCGGACTCTATTCATTTTTCATCCCTTTAACTTGTTTTGAAAGTAATACAAATGAGTAGTCTTCCAAAAATAAATTCATCACGTTAAAAATTCACTACTCTTTGCAGAATGTTATCTTTCTATACACAAAGCAAAAACTGTTTATAAACACATCAAAAAAGAAGGTATTGTAAAACAAACTACATTCTACAAACATCCACAAAAAGCTTGGTTTATAGAATCGGTTACATTGTAATCTCAAAGACTGATAATTTGTAATTAGTAATCCAGTCCCAATTATTTTATATATCCTTTAGGTGTTCAAGATTTGTTGACACAGCATTCTACACTAAATTTACCAATTAAACAGAAACAAAATTAAACGAAAACTTGCCTGCAATACAACAGAGTTGATGACATCTGCATATCTGACTGCCAAATTCAGTGACATGCACCTAGCAGGTGCAATGGCATAACACCTGACCCTCTTCCGATCAATATTTCCCAGTCTATAACTATTCTGCACCACCAGCATTGTCAGCATAGCTGCAACACCAGATCCAAGGGAATGTCCAACAAAAGTCAGCGTGTAATTTGGATGCTTTTCCACCAAATCCTTCAAAATTTCACATTCTGCATCCAAAACCCAACCAGCAGCTTTCAACAACCCATTGTGAACATACCCACCATCAAACTTCCTCTTCCCCAATCTATTGTCCAACAGAACCGCATAATCACTCTCCTTTGCCAAATTTAGACCCCTGATGGCAAGAACTATATCCTCATGCTCGTGATCGAGATACAGAACATAGGGTGGTGCCCTTCCACATGTATCTTCATATGTCTTTTTGAGAAGTAAAAAATCAGGGATAATTCCATAGCCACCAGGAGGTGCCCAAAGGGGTTGCCGAAGATCTTCTTCATACACAGATAAAATATAGCGACAAAGGCGTGGTATAGGCTCAAATTCTTCCACTGTGGCAAAACCCCAATTCTCACTGTCATGGCCAGCAGAATGAAGACATCTTTTCCAAGCCCAACGAGCACAAGCTAGACAGTACACACACTCAAGAAGAGGAAGGCCACACAGGAATGACATTATGCCTACAGCGTAAGCTGCAAACAAATGGAGATTTTGTACAAATTTTCTCTCAAGTGCAATGAATTTCTCACACTGACAAATATGAACACAAAAAATGGAATCTGAAGCTTGAACTCACAAAAGGGGTCTCGAACAAAACATAATTCAATATAAATACAGATTGTAAACAATCATGGATCTAGTGCTGACTTACTGTAGCAGCAGATATACACAATTAGCTAACTGCCACAGCCACAGTGACCAACAAAGTAACTAGAGACAATAAACAAAAACTGTAATTTCCCAGCTCCAGTTATTGAATCCTCTAGAACAAGAGACAAACATCACAAGAAGAGGGTGAAAATCAGTACACAATATGCCGAATCCAGTAAACTCACAAAAATTTCACACGCAGAGTGACTCAAAACACATCAAAACTATGACTCACAGGTGATCATTGATCAAAATCACAAATTCTGCACTGGTTAAAGGACCCACCAGAGAACAGTGAAGGAAAGTCACTCAGTTCCAAAAATCAGTGGGGATGAAGAATTAAAGTACCCAGAACTCCAAAGAGGAAACTTTATTTAATGGGGTTTAATCATATGTGGTCACGGTGTGGGAAAAAGAGACAGCGGATTTTCCTAGATTTATAATTGGTCGTGGGGTGCGTTGTAAACTTTGTACTATGATATTATTGCTGCAAATTTTAGGATGAAGAAGAATGGAAGAAAAGGGCAGAAGGGTAGCCAAACCTACAATTCAAACTCAGACAAAAGATTGGGTTTTGCATTTTGCTGACACCATTGGATGAAAGATTCAAACCCGGAACCTTCTGTTCTATTCTTTCATCCCACTAAAGTGTGAATTGAAGAAAACAACCATATGAATGAATAAAAAGATATTATCTTTTTTTTTCCTCAAAATAAAAGTATTCTTTTTCTTTAAGTTGTAGTAGTAAGACCCTAACAAAATGGAGAGACTCCCAATATTTTTTAAAAAGTGTCCTTACATTCTTTATATATAAATCATAATAATTATCTTACATGAATGTGTTTTTAAAGTGGTTAATTTTCTTTTTAATTTTTTTAAATTATATTTGTTTGTTATATATAATTTTATCTTTACTTCTAAATTAAATTTTAATGTTTTAAAATGAAACTATTAATGGTTAAAAAATATGTTTCACTTTGCATATTATCAATTTAAAATATCAATTATATTTTAGAAAATATTTATAAGAAATTTTTAACTATAGTATACATCCTATATTTAAAATTTTTTATTTATAAAAAAAATAGATATATGAAATATATATTTTTTCTATATATGGTATAAACTAACATGGTAATAAATAAAGTAATATGATAAATTAGTCAAATTTTAAAAATATGCATAGCATATTGCAAGTATTAATAGCATATATTATAATTTAATACGTTCAATTACTTTATGTTAGGGAAGTAACATATTTCTTTGGATTTATTGAAAATATTTTTCTATAAATGAGTAGTTACTTTTTAATAAACTAAAGATCAACTCAACATATATTAAAGTTACTTATATCTTTATATTGTATTAATTACATGTTTAGTACAGATTTTTTTTCCAAATATCAAAAAATACAGATTTTAAAAAAAATCTTATGAAATTAATAAAAATAAATAAATAATATATAAATCAAACATGGGTTATGTAGCTCACAAAATGTCAAAGTTAAATGATCTCTTATTCTTTAATAAAATTATAACATAATGTAAAAAAAAATAAAAAATTACAACATCATGGATTCTAATTTGACATTTTTAGGTTAAAGTAATAAAGGACTAATAAATTGTCATATGAATATCATTTTCCATATACTGGGTTTAACTGCCATTAGGCTTACTAGTAACTGTTTACTTTTTTTTCTTATAATAATAATACAGTAAAAAATATTATAAAATTTATTAAAAATATATGTTAATAAAAAATAATTATAAAATAAATTATTTTAGTATAATTATTTAATTTAATTAAAAAATAATTTCAAAATTTTAAAAATAAAATAATAAATGAGTTATATTAATATGGATAAAATTGATAAATTATATATGAAAAGCAGATAAAAAAATGTTATTAAGAGAATTTCACTTAATAGTTATAGATTATATTATGTATATCAGAAAATTTTATTTCGGGTGTGGTAACTTTATGAAATTTTTTTTTTTATACAATTAATTTTTATATTAAATATTAAAATATTTAATTTAATATAAAGTTTTGTTATAAATCAAATTAAAATCTATAAAAACTTAAATAAAACAAGATATCTAGAGAAAATATAGTTAGCACATATTATTAATGACACATTTTCTAATAGCAAAGATCTAGAAGTTGTTTGATGACAGACATATAGTAGATGTGATAACTATTTTAATATATTGTAATAAATATTTTGATATATTTATAAGATGTAATTTCTTTCATTATTATGATTTTTTTTTTTTAACTTTTGGAAACGGTTAGAGAATACATTATAGAATAGTTGTCTTTCTTCGCAGGGTAAACATGATTACGATCTTTAAGATTGAAATTAAATTTATATGTCATAAAAAAAATATTCAGTAGATATAAATTTAAATAATTATATTAAATTTAAAATTTATATTAAAAAGTGAAATTTAAATTTAAATTTTTATAAAATTAATTTTTAAATAAGATTTACACCTATTTATATATTATAAAATTATTTTATCTTTTGAGTAGTGATTCCTCTTATGCATATTTATATTTAAAAGAATAGTTCAGATATTTATAAATTAATTTGACATTGACTTTTAAATCGATTATTTCTTCAAAATTTATTTTAACTTTAGAATAATTATAAATTAATATATATTGTTTAGAATACTTTTTAAAATAAAAACTTGTTGAAATCTTTCATATTTTTATAAAATGTGTAAATTATTTAAAGGTTAAATTATGTCTTTGGTTCTTATTTAGGAAAATATCGATTTAGTCCTTTTTATTTTTATTTATCTTAATTTCATTCCTATTTTGAAAATTTTGTTATAATAAGGTTTGTTTCACTAGTACTTTAGTAATAACGTTAAATATGTATCACGTATCAGTTTTTAGTTTTTTTATTTTTTTTAGTGTTTTAAATAAAATTAAACATTTGTCATGTGTCACTCTAATGTCAAGTGTCATTTTCTCATTGTCAATCTTGTCTTTGTATTTTTATTGTCTCAATTTTTTAAAAAATTGATCAATTTTGTCTTTCTCCAACTTGAAACAAAACTTAATTTTTATATAAATTTTATACACATATTTTTATTAAATTTGATATTTTTATACAAATTGATATTTTTATTATATATTTTTAACAAAACTAGTTTATTTAAATTTGTATTTCACATTTAACTTTATTTAAAATTGTTTACAAATTTTAAATTTATTTGATTTAAATTTTGATAATTTTTTTTTTAAAAGTTTAGATTTGAATTTTTATAATTGTTATTTTTACACCAACTAAAATATTTGTATAGAATTTATTGAACTTTACACATTTGAAAAATATACAATTATTTGAAATATAAATTCAAATAAAAAACAATACTAAAGTATGATGTAATAAAATATCAATATAATTATTTGCATTTTTTTTCTATCAGCATTATTTTCTATTAACAACTTAAAAAAAATTAAATAAAATTCAATGTAAAATATAAATTTAAATAAACTTAATCTTGTGAAAAATATTTAATAAAATATCAATTTTAATAAAAATATTTATATACTATTTATATAAAAATTCAATTTGGTTTCAATTTGAAAAGTGGAAAAATTGTCTAATTTTTACAAAAATTAAGACTAAATTACAAAATAAAATTATGAGGATCAAATTGAGAATGAGGAGATGACACCTAGCGCAATAGTAACACGTGGTAGTGACACTGTCACATGTCAATGCATGTGGCACGCTGCAAATTTTTAATTTTAAAAAAAAAAAACTACGAACTGACACATAATACCTCTTTAACAGTGTTAGTCCAATACTGACAGAAAAGACTTAATTACATCAAATTTCTCAAAATAGAAACTAAATTGAAATAAATAAAAATAAAGGGAACAAATCGATATTTTCTTGAAAAATAAAAACCAATAAGATAATTTAACCTAATTTAAAAATAAGTAAACTTTATGTGATAGTTATGCATCGCTTTTAGATTTATGTATAATATTTGGTAGATTTATTGGATGATAGCAAATAGTGTATTAGTATTATTGGATAGGACATAATTAAAAGATGAAAATGGAGAGGTATCATTATTACAATATTTTAATATAAAAGGTATGTTAAATAAACATGAAGTTGCATTTGCGTTTACTAGACTTCCACATTAAATAAATATATTTTATTTTCTTATTCTGTACTAAACCAAAAGCAAACTACAGTAACTTATTTTTTTAAAAATAATTAACGCACATTTTTATCAGTATGTATTTTTTATATCTAAAGTGTTAATAATATAAAATTACGATGACATATTCATGGAAAGTATATTTTCTTAAACTATATTCTATATACTTTTAATTAATATTTATTTAAATAAATTATATTTATTTTCAGTTTTATCATATGAGATTGTTACGTGGAATAGATTTTGAGTCTAATAAACTTCTTTTTTTAAATGTTCTATGATATGTAATATTCTCAATATGTATTTTGTCATTTTTATGTTAAATTAATTTAAATTAAATATAATAATTAAAACGAATTAAAATTTAATCATAGAGACTAAATTATTAATTAAATATATTATTAAAAAGTTCAAGTTATAAAATAAAACTAAGTAATCAAGTTACATTCTCTCTAAATACATTTTTCTCTTTTTTTCTTATCAATTATTTATAGAGTTTTGACTAAGTTATTTATTTATTTGAATAATCGAGAGTATCATAGGAGTTTCGCTGTAGAAGGTTATCATCCAAACCGATTAGAAACTGAATCAGAGTAAGTTCATCTTTAAAATTTCTTTTGGGTTAGTTTGGTGATATGTTTGCATGTGGAGAAAACTTGTTTGCATATGACTCTTTCGGGTTCAAGATGAGTCTCTGCATGTTAGTGATCTCTAAGATGTGTTTCTGAGCATGAAAAATGATTATGTCTGGTAGGTCATATGAACAAGACTTAGACTTAGTTCCTTAGGCCTAATTGAGCCTAAGTTGTTTTGTCAAAATCTATTGTTGTGAGCATATAACGTGATATCTCATTGAACACAAATCTTCTAAAAGTAGATTATGTAATCATGAACAAATGCATGTTGAGGAGTAATTATGTGCATGACATGGTTGAATGTGTATTGTGTGTTTCGACTCGAAAACGAGGTAGTTGTTCCTAACGATGTTGTCAGACGAATTTGGATCGGGTCAAAACAGTGTGAAAAATGTAGTTTATTTTATTCTTGGCTTAATTAGTAATTTAGTCCAATAATTCATTAGTTTGATTCATTTTGCCCTCTTTTTTTTTCAAATTAGTCCTCCGATTTTTTTAAAATGTTTAATTTGGTCCTCCAATTATTTAAAAAAGTTAAAACATTTTAAAAAATTTCAATTTAGTCGCTCTATTTAAAATATTGGTTCAATTTTGTCCTCATATTTTTTTAAAATGATCCAATTTTGTCCTCTTCAATTTAAGACCAAATTAATAATTAAGCTTAATTACAACTTATATATACATTTAAAATAATTTTTATAATTTATACATCAAATCACCCCACCTAAAGACTCAAATTATTTTATTTTTTACATTTTTTGCACTCTACCTAAATACTCAAATCTTTTACATATAGATGGATTATTTTGATGTATAAATTCTAAAAAAAAAACATGTATATATAAGTTGTAGTTAAACTTAATTACTAATTTGACCCTGAATTCGAGAGGACAATATCAAATTTTTTAAGACATAAGGAAACTAAATTGAATCAAAATTTTAAATAGAGAGACTAAATTGAAATTAAAAAAGAAAAACTTTTAAACAATTAGAGAGACAAATTGAACCTTTTTTAAAATTAGAGGATTAAATTGAGTCCAATAAATAATAAGAGGATCAAAATGAATAAAACCAACAGAATAGATGATAGAGCACTAATTAAGCCTTTATTTATTTTTTTTATAAAATGTATATGTATTCTTTTGTTATACTCCTATGACGAAATGTTTTGAAGTAAATTATTTTAAGTTTTAATTCATGTGAAATGTAAATATTTGAATATGTGTAGAAGTTTTCTGTAGCAATATTTCTAAACAATTTGTTAGACGATTAATTATATAATGACTAGTTAGACAAGTGGTAGTAGTAATATAACACAATACCAGGAGTGTTAATAAACAAATTAAATCTTACGATTTTTTTTCTTCACATTCTTACTCTTACATCATCACATCTTTGTTACAAGTATTTTTATTATAATTATTATTTTTTCATTATTGTCACTTCAATCATCTTATTAATATTATCATTATCATCACAAACATCCTCACAAACTTATTATTATCCTGCCTTTATAATAATAAACTCGAAACATTAAATGATATTAGTATCTATTTTGATTCTATCATATTGTCAAAAATTATTGTATGTCCAAGTATGCAAGTCCTTGACGAGATTAAAACATATATAACACACGTTTTATACCTCAAAATCTAAAAATAAATTATTAAACTATATATCTTCTATACTGTTTTAAAGTTTCACCTACCTCGGACATAAATAAAACGTTATAATATATATTCCACCTTCATTTTAATCATGGTAGCAGTGAATCACAATCCAATATCTTTATACAGTTTAAAAATGAAATCTCTTATTATACTAACACCCTTATTGCAACGATTCCTAATAAAGAGGGCGTTTGAGTGAGTAATGGTCATGATTCATGACAACTTACACAAAACATGCTTCAAAAGAAAAATATCCATGCCTCTGATGCGATGCAGGCATGACAAAAAGTTGAATTACACCTGGTTATTCCTCAACTACAATTCTTACTAGTATCAATTATACAAACATGGCTTCATGTGAACATGTTGTGATCTTCAAAAGGCAGTCATTAGAACCGCCAATGTCCCTGCATCTGTGTCTGGTACACATCTCTATTGAAGCACTGAAAATAAATCAAAGGTAACCGGCCACTCAACAGCCAATAAGGTTGAAAAATGTTGAGGGTAATAGATATCAGGTCTTGAACTTCTGTGTGAATTTTTGAGTGATTTTCTCAACCCCTTCTCTACAATCACCAGCAACACGCTTTGCACCTTCTTTGAAACCAAATCCAACTTCAATAGCACTTTGTTGCAACTCACTGGCTGACTTACCTACCTTTGATATGGCAGCTTCTCCAAATTCTTCAGCTTGTTTTCCTGTTCTGGATGCCCATTCCCTCAATTTTGATATAAATTGGGAGACCAGGTGGATGATTTTGTCAAGTATGTCTCTAGATTTTCCTCTGATATCTGATGCCATTAGTTTGAGCTTGTCCAATAAGTTTTCGGCCCTGTCAACTGTTCCTTGAACCGAAATCTGCTCTGAGGCATTGAGCCATGTAACTCCGGCGGAGGCCTCCTTGCGGAGGTCATCGTCAACCACCACTTTGATCCCATGCCTCTCCCAACGATCTCTAGCCTCCTCTAAGGCTATTGCTTGCTCTCTCACTCGTTTGGCCTCATCCTCTGCCCAAGCCCTGAATCCAAGAATTAACATAACAATTTATTCAGATGCTAATTGGGTAATAATCATTTTATACAAAAAATGAGTTTATCTAAACTGTTTCATTTAACTATAATAAACAATTGCCAATAAGGCATTTGTCTGGCTGGACTAAATATAATATACTGGTAGTGCTAGTAAAATTTCATAAATTCAAGCACATCTGTGTTAATTCCGTACAGCAAGTACAATTGGAAGCAGTTAAATAGTTACTAGAGAAAATTACAGTCGCACAGAGGAATGAAGTGTCAGAAAGGAGAGCATGTACGGTGATCATTCGTCTAATTAGTGTACCTGTATAAGGAAGTTTTATAATTAGTTTTAGTTGGGTTAAAATATATTTCTGATCCCTTCAGGTACCGCTCATTTTCGATTTGGTATTGTATAAAGGAAAATTAATTTTTGACAAAATTTTATTGACAAACTTTTGACAATGCACATGTGATAAACTTCATTAAGGTAATGCACATGTGACATTATCTTAATGAATGAAAAAAATATTTGATGTGACTTGGAAAAAGAAGAAAAATGTTTAGTGCGTGTTGAAAAGCAAATTTTGTCAAACTTTGTCAAAATATCACAGTACTTGAACAAAATATGCTCCAGTTTATCCATATAAAGTATAGTTAAGGCTGGATAAGAGCGAGCAACAACCTATAAGAGGAAAGGTGATGAGAAACATAAAGGGAACCATTTTGATATTCAGTTTATGAAGTTACTGACACCGAGTTTAAGAAAGAAGATAAATGATAAGTCATGGGATTGATTACTACTACAAATTACCATGATAAGATCAAAATTTGAATTCATATAACTTAACTCCATAAAGTTCTCACAAAGAAAACTTAATTTTCCTTCAGAATTCTTATATTTCTCCCTTACATGTCATCCTTTTATATGCTAAATTATGTATCACTCTAGACAATCATAATAAGGCAGACTAAATTCCACACTTCCTTCAACAAAAACAATTAAGCCAATATCAGGATAAATAAACCATCACTTTATTCGTTTTCCATTCTAGAACTGGAATCCCTTCAAATAACGTGTTGTTTGTTGAGCCATATAATGAAAAAAACTTTCTCACATTGTTGAATGGACAAAACATTTTCACAATTAGAAAAATTATCTCTACTATTATTTTTTTCCTTCCTCTTTGTCTCTTTTTTTTTTTTATTTCTCCTTTACTTTTTATTCTTTTATCTCTTTTTCTTCACTTTACTTTTCCCTTAACTTCTTTTCTTTTATTTCTTTTCCTCTCAAGTCCTCTTTTATTTCTTTTTCTCTCAAGTCCTTTTTTTTTAATTTTTCCATGAACTCTTTTTCTTTTATTTCCTTTTCTTCTCTAATTTTCGTTTCTACTAGCTCTCTTTTTCTTTTTCTCCATCTCTATCTCTCTCATCATTACAATTACTGCATCTCTTTTCCAATACTCATAAAAAATTCTCTCTTTATCTCTATATATTTGCTCTCTGTTTTAATGTCTTTATCTCTTAATTAAAAAACATAATAAAGATTACGAAGAAAACCCAAAATTAGATTTGACCCTTTCTAAATTATATAAAAAAGTGTCTGCAGGTTTGCTATAGGAAGAGGAAAGTGGCAAAGTTGTAACAAACTGTTACTGAGAAGTAGGGTTAGTGGTCCTTATTTGGGGTTAGTGGTCCTTATTTGAATAGTTGTTGTAAATCTTATAACCTATAAATAAGCCCTCTTTATAGTAAAAGGGGCATATTGAGAATATATTGTTTAATGGGAGATTTCCTGTGTAAATGGAGGAAGCTCCTTTGGTGTAGACCTTAGTAACTTGATCCGTGGGTTACTTTCCTTTAAGCAATAAAGAAGTATTTTCAGAATTATTTTCTAATGTGTGTGATTTTTCCCTAGTAGGTTCTATTTTTCTTATCCAACAAAGAGGAACCAGACAGTATAACTGTTTTCAATTTAGTCCTTGCTACATGCTACTGCTAAATAACCCACATTTTGGAATTTATAATATACACGACAGCCATTTTCAATTGGCTCTCTATGCTGCACAGTAACTCCATACAAAACTTCTAGTGTTAGAAGAAGGTCTACAAATGGCAAGGAAAAAATTGAGAGCAATTGCTCGGTAGAAACTAAATAAAACTTTTTCACAAAGCAATTGAAGTTACATACTTCATTATGACATAGTTTCATACAAATATTGAAGTGTGACATATAGGTACCAAAAATATATATTTGAATCTTTAATTTGCGTACTTCATTAATTCATCATGAACAATAATGGGCCAAGCATATCAAAGAAACAATTGCAGTTGCTTCCTGTAATCTATTAGCTCATTGGCTTGATTTTCTTATTTTTGAAAAGAACATAGAAGAATCTATCAGATTTCATTTTAATCATGTTATCTATTGGTGGGATTTAAGTCCCTTCAATGTGACTTCATACACGAGATGGAGAGTAATTGCTTGATTAATCCTAGCCCAAGGCAAAAATAAAAGGAAAATACAATACATTTGTCACTGCTTCTCACCCCCATATCATATCTACTTTTACCAATCCTACAAAACTAAAATTGAAAGCTGGTATAACATATTTAGCTGCCCATAAAAGTTTCATGATTTTACCTGGCCATAGACAGGGCTTTACGTTCTACCTCTAGCTCATATTGTAAACGAGCAATCTCCTTGTTTTCAACTTCTGCTTGTTCCCGGAGTTTGTTAATCCTCTCTTTTTCGTGTGCTATTTCTACCTTGTCATTCATAAGGATTTGTAATTGATCCTCAGCCTCATGCCTTAACTTTGAAAAAACCTCCATTTCTGAGTCAATAGCAGCTCGTTCTTTTGTCAATGCAAGGTTATCCTTTTCTCTCTCAGCTCTTAACCTTTCCAACTCGAGTCTTGCCTCCTCAGCCATTTTTTCAACAGCATTGATCTTTTCCCTCTCTAATAAAAGCTCCAGCTCAAAACTTGCATTGATATCCTTCTCTACCTGAGCTACTAAAGCACTATGAGCAGCAACAGCATTTTCAGCAATAGATTCTGCTTCAATGCGTGCAAGCTCTTCACTAACTATTTCAGAAGCTTCTCCAGTAGCTAGAGCCATAGCTGCTTGGGCTTTTGTTACAGGCTTATCTGGCTGGAATAATCTTGTATAACCTGGAATATCACAGCCCCAAAAATACAAGAATATTGAAAATTAAAAACCAAAATCAGATTAGAAATAACTTGGAGAAAAGAAACAGTAAATAAATTATATGAAAGTGAATCAAAATTCACTATCAAGCATATGATTAAGCATATTTTTAGAATTACCAAAAGCAAGAGCTATTATTCCATGCTCGCCAGCAGATAGATCAGCTACTAGGGCAGGGCATGCATTAGGATGTATCTTATCAGCGTCCAGAAAACCAGAAAGTTGGTACAGTGTCTGTTCATCAGTCAACGAATTAGATCAACACATTCATTAGTTCAATTAAGTTGGAATTGAGAAGATAGCTTAAACATATCAGACAGAGAAACAAGTTGAGTAACCTTTCTGTCAGCTTCTGGAAGCTGCCTTTTCTCCAGAGCCATTTTCCAACTGACAAGATCTTGACGCGATAAAGGACTGCAGAAAATAACATAAAAGAAGGAGATCACAATGGTAGCCTACAGCATACAAAATTAAAACCACATCTCAAACAGAAGGTTGTGCAACTGCGTACTAGGAAAAAAATAGATGAAATATTAAGTGTAAAAGTTCAATTGCAATAATTTTGTATGATGATTGTACATTGCAGAGATACAAAAAATGTACCCACAGATTACATATCCAAATTCAGAAAGAACATACCTTCCAGGGGAGAAGTAAAATGGACTATCATCTTCATCACCAGATAACTGTATATCTTGTCTTGAAAGCCTGCTCTCAATAAGTCCAGCTTCTGCCAAGCCTGAAAATTAATATTGGATCTTCTTTAGACAAAATATGAATATGGCAACATGTTGTAATGTTAAAAAATTATGAAGTCACGTACTGACCTTGAATGGAAGAAAAATCAGGGTCCTCAGGGGTGACATCGTCAAATGCAAGCTCAGTAACATTGTCTATGTACATGGCCGGATACACTTTCGAAACAGTGCTCCTAACAAATTACCAGAAAAACACATGTAATGTCAAGTATTAAGTATTACATATATAACACATTTTGTCATTCACACCAAATGTAAAAGGAACAAATAAAGTACTACCTTGAAAGTGTGCTGCTAGCAGACACCAACCAGCGAGCATATTCACGACGAGTACATAAATCACTAGGTTGAACATCAGGCTCAATGACCTAAGAATGTAAAAATATCCAAGTGAACAATAACAAGTGGATAAAAAAGTAGAATTAAATTATAAATGCAAAGGGTATTATAATCACCTTGAAACATGAAAATAAAAAACAAAGAACTACCTTTAAAACTTGCAATGCAGCTAGTGCTTGCCCCTGGACTTGATCAACAGCTGCAGGAACTAAAACCTTTCCAGGAAACACTTGTGCAGTTGCAGAAACTACGGATGGAGCGGGAATACCAGGAACAGAGAAAAAGGATCCAAAATTTGGAGATTCAGATTTAACTTCATCAACCTCATAACTATCATTTATAACCTTCTCATCTACCAGTGCATTGGCTGATAATAAAACAGATGATTTTTCAAACACGTCATTTCCAGGAATGCTCCACTCTTCAAGGGATGGCTCATTTCCCTCAGCAGAGACCTGCGGAATTTTGTTCAGATCAAGGCTTTCTTTCTTTGAAGCTGACAGAATATTTTCTTCAACAGCTTCATTGAAAAACTTATGATCTGAAATCGTGTTATTTGACTCAGGACAGACCACAACACTAACAATTTCAGTCTCGTTATCAGCACCTGAACTAGAATAGGTTTCGCTAAAACCAAAACTAACACTTCCACTTGAACTGGTTATTTCATCATGCTGAACAGCATTAAGGTGGGGTGGTTTAGCACCATCGTAGTTGGGCAGATCTCCTGGATCAACATTGAATAGGTTTTCTTTAAGATTGGCAGTAGATTCTGCTGTATCTACAGTAGGGTTGCTATCAAAATCTCTAAATCCATAAGCATTAAAAGAATCAACAGTGTTTTCAGATTCAAGTGATACTGGGCTTTTACTGGCAAAAACTAACTTGTTATCAAAAGCTGACTCATGCTGTAAGTCTTCTTGAACAAATATATGTTTAGTGGCATCATCAACATCAACGGAGGAGTTTTTACTATCATATATCAACTGGGATCCTATATCAGAATCATCAACAATACTATTGTCACGGTAAACATTACGAGACTCAGAAGATGAATAATCGTTGGACATATCTATCTGACCTTCTATTTTATCATTTCCTTGCTCCACCTTATCAACATTTTCTGGTTCTGTTGTTTCATTATTATGATCATCAGAAGACAAAATTTCCTCCTGCTGGGTAGTCAAGGGCTTCATGTGCTGCTCTGGTCCTGTATCCAGCCATACACATTCCAGTTTCCAACGGAGAAGTTTAGTTAAACAGAAGACAAATTAATTCACTCAAATGAAAGCATTTCACGTAACTCAATGATTATGACATGAGATAAGCAAGCAAAGACAACTTACTGGAACCGGTTTGTTTGCCAAGAGATAAGGCAGCAAAGGTAAGCCCTGAAAGAAGAAGCACTCCAGCCACTCCTACTCCCACAACTCCTGAAAGCAAGCTACTTCAAAAGTGTTATTAAGTAATGTGAAATTGCTAACACTTCACAAAACACAATTGACATTTCAGTAATTCACATCCCACAGTCGCAACCATGTTTATTATTACTTACATGCAATCCGAATGCATCAAGTCAATTAACCAATCAAATTCAAGTGCAATCATGAACGAAACGAAAAAGTCCATCATGTTTAATATGTAGCAAAAACCACACGTAAATTCAAACTATCCTCCGCAACAACGGCCAAATAATGAGTTTAATTTAATGCAATGTCAATGTTGGCATGCCTTCTAAAATAATTACTACAAAGTCAACCAATTTATCATGCACAGTTATTTGTGATTATACGACAATGTAAAAATTCACAAAATAATTTCATGTTGTCCGTGCATACACTTTTTACTCAAATAATAATAGTTTCAAACTACGTTCCATGACTTACAAATTGTTACAAACAGTCAACAGTGTTCTACCATACATGATGCAATTCAAGATTGGCCAATATTGTAAAAACTGTTACACCACCAATGTATTCTAACCTAATATTTATAAATTTTTCACCTTACTTTACTTAACGTAGCAAATATTTTTACTAGTTTGCATCATCATCGAATCATCACTAACACTGACCATTCTTGAAAACTTTAAATTTAAATAAAAAATGTTATATCCAAGTTATGTCAAACATACCTTCATTACTCAAAATTAAAAAAAAGAAAAGAAAAAAGAGAGAGTAGGTTAACAGGTTTTAACATAAGCCTTCAAAACATCCATATCGGTAATCAAAACATCCATGCATCATAAGTATTATCAATGGGAATACTTCAAGTTATTTCACTTTTCTTGCAAAATAAAAACGGATAACTAAATTAAACAGTGACGAATTGCGAACGATGAGTACAATTTTGGAGAACGCACTCACCTCCATAGGACTCCTTCTTCTTGTCGGTCTGTTGCTCGGCGTCGGTGTCGGACCAGCCGGAGAAGCCGTCGAGGTTGGGTCCGGACCCGGTCCACTCCGAGGCGGCGCCGTCCCGCTCGGCGCGTAAAGGGCGAACGCGATTCTTGTTGAGGTTGCGCATTCGCAAGTGCGGAGTAAGGGGAAATTTGGGTGCGGCGAAGGCCAATCGAAGCTGGAGGGAGGTGGGGGAGCACGTGAAGGAAGCCATTCCGTTGCGACGATGAAAGAGAGAGAAAGTGGTTAGAGAGAGAGGGAGATGGATAAAAGGAGGGTGTGAAGAGTGAAACAAAATAGCTTTTGCGTTGGAATTTTGGGATTTGTGACTGTGATCCTCTTCTCTGTCTTCTGTAGTAAGGGGAATTTTGATTTCATCGATTAGTTTTCGGAGTGTGAAAGTAAATAGATTTTTAGGTTAACAGGAAAATAGATTTCGCCAAAACTTTTGACTTAATTCAATTTTAACTTCACCATAAATTTGAGATATTTTAATAGATTTTTTATTAAATTTTTGTGATCTTTTTACTCTTCAAAAATTTAAAATTTTGTAATTGAATATGTATCGCTAAAATTTTGTATTAATTATGTCATCTAAAAGTTATAACATCTTATATGTCATTATATTTTGTTGCACAAGAGTATGTTAAAACATATAGAGAGATGATAAAACACTTCACATAATTAATTGAAAAGATCTTATTTTTTTTAAAATAAAAAAAATCTCAAATTTATTATGTTAATTAAACCAAAATTATTTTATTTGTTAACACTTCATCAATAAGTTAAATACACAGTAAGATAACTTCATTAAGTTAACAATTAATTAATAATAACACAAATACCAAATTAACATATTTATTGAGTATTAAATATGAATGACACTATTGTCTTACGAATAATAATTGATACAATTGGTTTAAGAGTAATAAAATAATTTATTAATCTGTTTATTTGTGCTTTTAAGTGATTTTTATATGAACAAAAACTGAAATGTTTGGTTTACAATAAAAATGTTTTTTCTTATTAAACAATTTCTTTTTTCTATTGTTATTTTTTATTTACCATCTTACACTATAACTCGGAGAAAAAACAGAACAAAAAAAATACTTAGAAGAGAAGATGAGAGCGAAACTTTTTTAATGCAATAATAATAGCATGAGAAACCACTCCATGTGTTGCGTATTAAAAAAAAGTAGAAAAACTGATTTTTCTGCTTCTACTCTTTTTTTATAATAAGTTTATTCGTGTTAATAATCATAATAAATGATTATTCAATTAATTTATTTTATTAAAAAGTGTAAACAAGTAGATTCATTAACATATCAACCTTGTTGATTTAAGAATAACAGAATAACTTTTTAAATCAAATTAGTATATTTATTGAATATTAAATATTGTAGTATTAGAAAAATGTTGGAATTGCCAAAAAAAATATTTAAGTCTATTTAAAAAAAGTATTTTTTTTTTCCTTTTGCATTGGCTATACAGCTGACCCTTAGAAGTTGTTAAGAGACACAGGAAGAAAGAATAAAATATGTGACCACCAGAATCATAAAATTGTATAATAAAAAATAAATATTAATTATTTTAATTATTATTAAAATCAAATATATTAAATTTGTAAAAAGAAAATCAAACAATAGTTATTAAAAAACAGCTACAAAACTTAAAAAGTAAAATAATCAATAAAATAATTTATACTAATCAGTATTAAGGTAGTAAGATGTATACACAAAAAGTAATTACCGAGCCGTTAAAATAAGCATTTTGTTGGAAAACAAAAATTGCTCCTTGTTAAAATTGAACAAAAAAAAAATGTGTAACAATGTAAAAACACGAAAACAAAATTTGTAATATTGTGAAGATAGGAGAATAAAATGGTTGAAGTAGATTTATATAGGAAAATGGTACGGTGACTACCCAATTTGACTATCCAAGTTACTACCTTACGTGAAATATAATATTTCATTTTATTTTAATTGAAACAAATGGAATGGCACGTGAGTGATGGAAATCTGAAATTAAGTTACCCTTTCACGTGTTGCCGTCAATTAACAGCCATCTCGTGAAATTGAAAAAAGAGGGAAAAAGTGAAACTGCATAAACTTCGCAGGCAGTGTTTCGGCTTCCATACCAACGGTTTTCTTCTCCACCGCTCCACTGCACCTCTGAACTGCCACACCCCTTCAAAGTCCACCGCACAGGCACGAAGTCCACTGTCCGTTTCGAAAATCCACCAGCACGACAAAGTCCACCGTCCTTGCAAAGACCACCGTGCATGCGTAGTCCCCCGTCCCTGCGAGGTCCCCCGTCCGTGCGCAGTCCACCGTTTTGGTGGTCTCCTTCAAAAATCCACCGCCCCGAAACACGGAAAGGTAACTTCTTTGTGTTGTTGTGTGTATGGTAAGTGTTTAGGGTTTTTCAGTGAAATGGGATTTTTAACATCACAGTGTTCTCCATTTGCAGGGTATTCTTCCATTTGGTTCAAGGTATGATTTTTTTTGTTTTCCCCAAACCATTGACGTCGTGGTTGTATTGTTTTGGTGTGGCATTGAAAAATGTATGTCTAATAATGGTGGATTTTATCAAAAATGTCTCTCTAATATCATTGTTTACTTACTTTTTTAAGATTTGCATGATAATCATTGTGTTGAATCTAGGTTTTGATTGGTAGTGTGTTATTTAATTGTAATATTGACTGGATGATTTGTTATGAATTTTGATCAATGCATTTGTGTTGAGAAGTATTTTACTTTTGTACTTAGCATCCTTATCCTAATACCTTCATAATTCATGCAGTTCACGAATCTATAATAGAATAAATAGTAGGGGCTGTGACTAGCAAGTAATTTACTCATTTTTTGTTGTTCTAAGCCTTAGACCATTGTCAGTGATAGGAAATCATACCAATTCATGAATCATCAGAGAATTGAAATCCATATGTATGCCATCACTTAATATATGTAGTTTTGAATGAAAAAGAAAATACTGATTTTAATTCTCCCAAATAGAACTAGTTTAAAACTATTATTTATTCATTCATAATTACCTTGTACTTAATCTAATTTAGTCATTCATAATGCAATAGCTTTTATAAAGAAGATAATCTAATTTTAACTTTGATACAAAATCTCAATTGTTAGTGTTGTATAAGTATACCGTTGTAATGTTTGTGGGTTTTCACTTTAGATTATAAGTTTTTGATCCCATAAATTTACTTGAATGAATTCAGTAGTATGGATATTATTGATAATTAAAAGTATTATGTAACATTTTTTCGTGCTTACTTATTTATTTTGGTCTTAGTTATTACAATTGATTAATAGTTGAATTAGTTATATGGCAGGGAAAAGGGAAGTGAAATCTTCTCCGCATTCATGGAATAAGGGTAAGAAGACCAAGATGGAGAAGGATGCCCATGTCAATTTTCACCCCTTAGGACCATTTAAATGAAATTATGTTTACTAATTGTTCAACTAAATTGTACTGTCATGTATTATAGGTGAGGATCTTGCATCGTTGTGATACGAAATACATTGTTGAAGTAAACAATGTAGTCAAAGCAACCCACCGTAAGCGGATTGAAGGAACACCATTTAAATGGTGTTTGTCTCTGGACAAGGTGTTGGAAATAAATTGCCCTTTGATTAGGGAAGTTTTGAATCGGTGGGTTGTAGATGGGGAATTCATTCGTGTTGGCCCGCACTTAGTTCGCTTATCAATATATGATAGTGAAGTTAGTGGGTTAGTAGGTTCACTTTTTGAGAACAAACATATTTCGGTCCGAGATATAAGTAACAAGATTAAGAACTATGTTAGTAGTGATGATGATGATGATGTACAAAGTGTTTGTAGGTTGTACTTGTTACTTTGTTTCTCTATCTTTTATTTTCCTAGGACTTCTAGGACCGTGAACACTATGCCTTTCAAAATCTTATTATAAAATACAATATGCTGTATTCACTTCAATATTATTTTACAAACCAAAATATGTATCCTAAACAAAACAGTTGAATATCAGTAACAAATCTTCACTAACAATTTCAACAAAGTTGTATGAAATAGAATTTTTTCACAACTACCATATGTAAATGTGAATTTAACATAATCCAAGCTGAACTCTTAATAACACAAATCAACAGTCATCTAAATCAAGTATTGACTGCGTTTCCTCCTGCTATATGTTGCAAAAGAAGTTCTTAATGAAATACTCTTGAAACATTTCCTTTGATCATCCATGCGTCTTACATACATATTGCTTTGTTGTATTTCCTTGCCATCCTGATGTAGACCATCTTCTTCTTTGCCATGTTGATCCGTCGATGTCTCAACAAAATTACCTTCATCAATATCCCCAGATTTATGTTGAGCAATCTCACTGAATTTTTCTTCACCTATGTCAGCAACACTAGATTCATCCCATTGATAATAATTATCTTCAACCTTATCATGGCCTTGTTTCTTCCTGTCACTCATATTTGCTTTCAACTCATAAAGTTCTTTTTGAATTTCACCCAACATTTGTTCTTGACGTTCTACAACTTCCATTAGCTCATCTTTTCTGACACCCTTACTTCCACGTCCAAATTCCTCAAAACCTTCTTTCACAAAGGTATTGCTGAGCTCTTCTGCAGAGGCAGCAACATCTAAAACAACCTGCAAGAAATTCAAAAAAACTCTCAACAAGTACTAATCACATAATTAAGAAAAGCTTAATATTAATCATGTCAAACAGCTTACCATGTTTCTATGCACACTCCTTTTAATTACATAGTCTCATACTTTCACTTCCATCCAATGCAAGATTCTAGGGAACTTGGTGGTTGGACGTCGTTCCTTTGAGTTGGACATCAGAAAATGGTCGAACGACCATAACTAGAACATTTTAAAGGAAAATTAGTCACAACTCTTCACCACTTACTTTTATATCATGAAATGTAAAATCAACCAAATTAAAGATACGGTACTTGTAACAAGTAAACACATCCCATAACATGGAAGTTTTTTGAACCTGGTTTGTCTCTCATCAACATTTTAGCTTCACAAATGCTTCCAACCAAATACTCATACACCACACCACCCCAATTATATTTCCCAATACTACAAACGTCATCAACAATGTTGAACAAAATAGAAAATACTCTGCCACTACGATTGGCTAACAAAAACTCAGAAATTCCTAACAAAAGATAAAGCTTACAAAAATCATTAACTTCTAGATGTTTACTATGTTTTAATAGGTAGTCATATACCATTTCAACATCAACAACTTTTTTAGGTCCAAATAACTTCTTGCAATGACTATCTAAGCCTTCTCGGGTTAAATCAATGTTCTGCCCAACTACCCTCAAACCAAGACCAACACATACGTCTAATAAGCTAAAAGCAACAACTTTTGTACCCATGTCAAACCCCCCCAGCCTTTCAACCCACCGACTAATTAACAGACTCAACAGATTCCTAGATATCTTCACAGACTCTTTCAACTCAACCAACCATGCAAATGGTGTTGCCTCAATAAATGACTTTTGATCGTTTGTTAACTTCTTATTCAAACTACCAATAAATTTGGTTCGGCATGAATGCCTAAAACAAATATGGATCAACACAAAAAAAAAAAGTTATAGCAATTTTAATCAAACACACATTCAAAATAAAATGAATTAAAAACATATCATACCTTCCGGTCCACACTAAAATCGCTTCCTTCACTAACTTCACTCATAATTCTCACCTGAAAACATATATGAGGTCACCATAAATTCATAACAAATCATCCAGTCAATATTACAATTAAATAACACACTACCAATCAAAACCTAGATTTAACACAATGATTATCATGCAAATCTTAAAAAAGTAAGTAAACAGTGATATTAGAGAGACATTTTTGATAAAATCCACCATTATTAGACATACATTTTTCAATGCCACACCAAAACGATACAACCACGACGTCAATGGTTTGGGGAAAACAAAAAAAATCATACCTTGAACCAAATGGAAGAATACCCTGCAAATGGAGAACACTGTGATGTTAAAAACCCCCTTTCACTGGAAAACCCTAAACACTTACCATACACACAACAACACAAAGAAGTTACCTTTCCGTGTTTCGGGGCGGTGGATTTT
>Ga0214545_1002994_pt1 | contig 32467 bp, 22 predicted proteins | sample CNSS4metaG_FD_160064 | JGI IMG/M metagenome (GOLD analysis project Ga0214545, IMG submission 160064) | Root nodule microbial communities from cowpea collected in UCLA plant growth center, Los Angeles, California, USA - CNSS4 | ecosystem: Host-associated > Plants > Roots > Nodule | place: USA...
GAAGACCTCAACTGATGCCTTGAAATTCCTAATTCTGTAAAATTTACAACATCTTCGACCAAAATTGTTTTTACGTGTTTAGATAGTTGAAACTCTGTCTCACATTGAACCAAAACACTTCGAAGATTTGGAAGGCTTTTAACAAGTTCACCCAAAGTATTATTCTGTGTAGTCATGGAAACCAAAGAACATGATGTGCCAGAAAATGGATCAGTATATAAGAGGGGATTCATTGTTGGTGACATCCAAGACCGGATGATAGAAGGAAAAACATTTCGTGCCGGTCCTTCAAATCCGCATAAGGATATATATCTAATACTTTTAGAGCTTACTATTGAAAAGGGGACCTGTTTCACAGCAGTATGATCAGCAATTAGAGTAAACAAGGATTCCATCTGTGCCATATCTTTTTTCAATTTGTCAATCTTTGAACAACCAGAAAGGATGAATGTTTTCACAGATTTCAACTTATATATCTCTTTGGGGAGATTGCTTAGGCTTGTACAATCCTTCAAATTTATCAATATAATATTACACAGATCACCAATGGATTTGTGTATCGTTAATAAACTTGGACAATCTTTGAGAATGAGCTGCTCAAGACTTGGTAGTCTCGAAAAATCAGGGGTTTTTGTCAAGTACCTGGAGTGACTGAGATTAAGGATCTTTAGCCACTTCAAAACCTACAACAATGTTGTTTTTTTTATGGACAAATATTAGAGACTAAAATAAAAAAAGAAATAGTAGTAAATAGAAATAATTACTTTTTTTTATTTTAATCAATCTGTAAATTTTACAAGAAAAAGGCATGTTATGAATACCGGGGATTGTTTCCAGAGGAATCGAAGATGACTGTGTTTTAAATCAATCGCAATTACATGATCCATATAAAATTTGTTTGGCAGAAATTTTGAAGGAAAGCCTTGCCAAGATATCCATCTCAGTTGCTTAGAAAGGTACCCATAATTTCCAGCAAGTTGTACATGATGGAGTTGCAAGAGTCTCAATCTCTCCATTTTCTGAAAAGAATCGGCTTTGAAGCAATCTCTGCTGGTTGAATGCATTTTCAGAACCAATCCCTCAATAGCTTCTGTCCCCTGTGATGAAAAGAGCAGAGGCTAATAAATCGAGAAGTTTTTTATGTTGAGTATACTTATATTGCACATGGAAAAGAAAACACTTTTGAAAGAAAATGAAAACCGTGCATATGAAACGTACTTACAGTATTCTTTGTCAATACTTCAACTACATCATTTTCAAACCACAATCGACTGTGATTCCGAGGCTCCTTTCTTGAGTTTTCACGAATTATCTCTCTTCCCATTTCTCGTACTAAAGGATCCATTCCAAGTTTGTTGTTCTTTTCTACTTTGATGAGGCCACGCTCTACGAGAACCCGTATTCCAATATCAGCACAAAGTCCACAACCATTTAGTATCTCCGTGACATAACCAATGTCTTTACCAATAAAGAAACAACAGACATCAAGAAATATATCCTTCTCCATGTCGTTGTTTAAGCTATCATAGCTTATTCTTAATTTCTGCTGAATCTCTCCAACGGGAATTTTTTCTAGCATCAACAATACACCTTCCCACTCTCTCTTTGACGTCTTGTCAAATAAATAAGAACCAAGCACTTCAAGAGCCAGAGGTAGTCCTCCACAATAAGCAACGACGTTTCTTGAAAGTTCACTGAAGTCTTCTTTTGGTTTTGCATCTCGAAAACAATGAAAACTGAAAAGCTGAAGGGACTCGTCTTCATCCATTTTATCCATCTCATAAACATAATCAACTTCAAGTTTATTAAGGAGGCTAACATCTCTAGTTGTAACGATTATTACACTTCCTTGACCAATCCAATTACGATTTCCACACACAGCTCTTATTTGGCTGTACTCATTCACATCATCAAGTACAATGAGTGCGGTTTTTCCAGCAAGTCTGCTCTCTATCATAGTCGTCCCCATCCCAAAGCTATGTATCTCCACCTTCATTTTCAGGACATTTGAAAGAAGCTGTTCTTGCAAATGAACATACCCTCTACCATGATTTTGACAAGTTTCTCTGATATTCTCAATGAAACTTTTATCCAAGAATCTACGATGAATCATATTGTAGATGGCTTTGGCAACTGTAGTTTTCCCCGATCCCCCTATACCCCAAATTCCTATCATACAGACTTGGGTGGAACGAGTTTCAATGAGTCCAATCACTTCTTGCGCTCGGGATTCTAGTCCAACAGGATATCCTGTAATAGACAAGACTTCGTAGTCCAGTAATGTCTGAACGCGGTCAACAATTTGTCTCACTAGTTCAGCTTCATTCCTCCAATCTCAACCATAAGTATAAAACAGTCACTAACGTATCCATCATTCAGTCTCAAACCAAATAAATTACCAAGGAGTCATTATTGCTTTACCTGAAATTTCTGACATCCCAACCACCGATACCTGCTGCTTTGTTGAGTGCACACCTCCACCTGGACAAAGCACGCTCCAGTTGTTCTCCTGAATAGGTTCTCCGAGCAGCTCCTTCCAACGATTTTCCGAAATCACCCTTCTGATGACGTACATCGGATGGGTCAATCTCGTAAAACACAGGGAGAACACTCTGGCCCTGAGTTTGGTTGCATTTGATGATTTGTTCAAGCTCGTCAAGGCACCAAGTTGACTCAGTGTAGGTTTGGGAGAAAACAACAATCGCTATCTGAGATCCTTCTACTGCTCGCATGAGTTCTTGAAGCTGCATTCCTTTGACAAGATTCTCCTCGTCAAAGAAGGTGTTGATTCCAGCGTTTGAGAGGGCACAGTGGAGATGAGAAACGAACTTCCTGCGGGTGTCTTCTCCCCTGAAGTTGATGAACACGTCGTGAATCCGTTGGTGTTTCGATTTCGAGAACGACTGCGTAGATTTGAAGTCCATCAGAAGAATTCAAGTCAACCGTTGGGGAAGGGAAACCAATAATGCAGAAATGCTGAGAGAAGACCCAGAACACTACTTTCTGCTTTTTAGTCTTCTGAATGAATTCTAAAATAGAATCTGGACAATTCTCTTTATAAAATGTTTAGAATAGTAGAAAGAACTCTAACGTGAACATACGACTACATCCTAAATAAAGATGAATATTTTATTATTTGTGTAGTGTTAAGCCAAATGCGATTTGGTCGGTAGACCGAATTAGTCATGGCACCATATCGGTTTGAGTATGAATAGAGCCTACTCGCAATTTAACCCATACAAAAGAAATTTGTCTCTTATTTGTTTGTTTATCTGACGGATATTGTTTAAAAAATATTCACAGATATTTTTAAAACTCGTGGGTACCCGTGGATACTCGATACCGGTAAATATTTAAAAAATATATATTTTATAAATTGTTTAATATAAAATTATAAAAATGAAATGTAAATTAAATTAAATTATAATTATAATTAAATTTGATATAATAAAATATACTGCTAATTTTAATTTTAATTAAATTTAACTTAATAAAATATAAATTAAATTTTAATTTTAATTTTTTTGCGGGTAACGGGTATCCGCAGGTACGGATAATATGATACCCGCACCCGACCCGTTTATAAGCGAGTATTAAAACACACGCTATCCGCGGATAATAAATACCCGCAGATACTAACTATCCGTCGCAGATTTGATCCGCGGGCACGAGTATTTTTGATATCCCTAGTCCCAATACACTGAGCTGTTTCTTTATATTTTATAGGCTTTTTAGTCTTTTAGATCAGAGTAATGTAGTGTTAGGTACAATGCCGATTGAGTCATTAGGCCAAAAACCATTTTAGAAATCGAGTCTGGATGGATGACAAAAGGTCAGGTAAGATTTGAAACTATCGGTATTAGAATAATGATTGCAGACTTAAATAGAAATATTAAAGACAAAGAATAGTATTGAAGAAAGACCTTAATGAGAGATGGCAAGTCAAAGGTTATGGGACTCGAAGGAGATCATATAATAAGAGGAGGTAATCAGGACAAGGTGGAACATAATTTTGAATGCTCTAGCTAATTCACCTATTACCTTTTGGCTAAAACATTTTGGCGACCACCATGGGGCGTCGGTAAAACAGTTCCTGGCGCCCAAATATTTTACTATTTCAATACTTACAACCACAAACAATTGGGTGGCAGTATGGAGCGTTCACACTCTATCTTGTCACGTCCTGTTGAACCATCTATGCTCTCTCACTTGTCCTTAAACCATGTTGTCTTAATGCCCTTCGCAATAATTGTGTATCCCGTGGATGAACCACATGGAGACCACTCACGATTTTTGAAAAAGTGTCGCCTCACACTTTGCCTCTCTCGAAATGCCATCACAATCATATGCCTCTAATGTAGCCACAATCATCGCCACCACCAACCCATTAGCAAACACAACCAGTTCAAAACCACCAATTACTAGCATAAACCTTATTTCACATAACCTAAATTCTTCGATATTACATAAGATTTGAACTATGATTTGCTTATTTGCATTGGTGTTTGATTATGTGTGCCTTATAAGGAATTGTAGTTTCATTTTTTTGATATCACTTTAGTGATTGTTGTGGTTAGTGAACAATATTTATTTAGACATATTTTTTGTCTATCAGGTGAGGACAAAAATTGAAGACCCTATCTATAAATGCAGATAAGGAAAATGTCAATCTCTTACTTGTGAAATGCAAGTAAGAAAATTGAAGACCTTATCTGTAAAATACAGATAGAAAAAATGTTGATCCCTTACTTGTAAAATGTAGATGAAAAGAATATTGAAGACCCTATTTGTAAAATGCAGATAGGAAGATAAAGACCCTATGTGTAAATGCGGATAAATGAAATGTAGATCTCTTACTTGTAAAATGCAGGTGAGAAGAAAATTAAAGATTCTATTTGTCAAATGAAGATAGGAAAAATGCTAACCTCTTACTTGCTTGTGAAATGCACGTAAGAAGAAAGTTGAAAACCCTATCTGTAAATGCAGATAGGGAGAATGTTGATCTATTACTCATAAAATGCAAGTAGAAAGAAAATTGAAGACCCTATATGTAAAATATAAATATGGAAAATGTAGACTACTTACTTGTAAAATGCAAGTAAGAAAATAGAAGTCTGTGTCTATAAAATGTTGATTGGAAAAACGTTGATTCTTGACTTGTAAAATGCAAGTAAGAAAATAGAAGTCCCTATCTATAAAATGTCGATAGGAAAAATGTTGAACCCTTACTTGTAGAATACTAGAAAGAAAATTATAAAATATAAATATATATATATATATATATATATATATATATATATATATATATATATATACATATATATATATATATATATATATATGTATATATATATATATAGTTATATATGGGTTTCTAACTTTGATTTTGTAGTCATATTTAAAGATCAATTCACAAGGGCGATCAATCAAGGCATCTCACAAAAAAGCAAAGGTGATTTATCAAGGCGCTTAAAAAATTAAGGTGACCTTTCAAGGCACCTAGTTACCTTTCAAGTCACTAAACCAAAAAATTAAGGTGACCTTTCAAGACACTAAGTAAAAAAATTAAGGTGACCTTTCAAGGTGTAAGACCCGTGAAAATTAATTAATTAAATAATTAATTAAATAATAAATGGGGAAGTGGAAGCCTTTAAGGCATTAAATATTGATTGATGTGACGTGGAAAAGTACTAGCTTAAATCGTTGAGAGTACTTTATTGTGTGAAAGGACTTAGGTTTGAGTCCTAGGTATGCCAATTATGTGTTATTTGTGTTATTTCTAATTTTAATATTATGCATGGTCATGTTGTGTGATAACATGATTATTGAATTATGTGAATTTGCAAGAAACATGATTTGGCTTGTTGGTTTAGTATTGATTTGGCTTTGACATGGTTGTGGGTTCGAACCTTGGTGAACCAAATTTAAATCTATTTTTGCTAAAAAAATCAGTTGTGACTTGAATATGAAAGGGTAGAGAAAACACTAGCAGAGGGCCCCCGAAAAGGGGGCTGAAAAACCACCAAATAATGGTCTTGAATAGTAATTAAGCCTACAATAAAGCCAATTTCATTTTTTTTCATTAACCCACCTTAAGGCACCTTTAAAAGGCAAAATCTATTGATCAAGGAGGAATGCTCAAAATCTGCATATTTTAAGCGAAGGCGTCCAGGTTAGGGGAGCTGAACCTGTAAATTTTGCATGATTGTGAAGATGTTATGCCATGAATTTTCATGCTCCATATGAGATGAATTAGGGGCTTGGGTATTTGGGTACTGTTTTATTGGTATTTTTACCTAAATACATGGTTATATGATGGAAATTTTAATTAATTAAATGGGTATATTGAATCTCTGTATTAAGTATGTTGTTAACGTTCAAACTTGGGTTTTGGGGTATATAATGTGTCAATATCAGGCTCCAATGTTTGGTACAATGTTTCAAATTGATTGATGTAATGTGTATGCGAATTTTGCAAGTTTTTGGTTAGTGTCTGTTGTGTTACCATGCAGAAGTCTGCATTTCTCGCTCAGGCGAGAATAACAGAGACTCAAATTATGTTGTTGTTCAAGCATCTTGCTCAAGCGAGGGAAACTGGTTCTGGGCGATGGGCCATCTCACTTAGGCGAGTGTGTCTCGCTCAAGCGAGAATTTGTGTATGTCAGAGGTTGTGTTTTGGGGCTTCTCGCTCAGGCGCATATTTCTACTTTTGGGCGAAGAGGTATCTTGCTCAGGTGAGAGTCCCTCGCCTAAGCGAGATTTCGAGGGAGGTTTCGCCGTATTGTTGAACTCGTCGCCTAGACGAGGCACATTAGTCCTGGGCGAATGAGGGTCTCGCCCAAGCGAGAAGGAACTCGCTCAAGCGAGACATGTGGGTTGTTATTGTAGCATGGTCTCGCTCAGGCGAGTGGGCCTAGCTTAAGCGAGATAGACTGGGCTGTTTGGACAAGGGTCTTTAGTCTAAGTGACATATGATGCTATTGTGTGTTCAAGACAAGTGTTAATGCCGTGTTAAATTGGATGGGTTGGAATTGGGATACGTGGTCTACAAGACTTCTAAGATATCTCAATGGTAGGCTTGCTGGGGTTCCTTGGGTTGTGGCTCGGGATAGGGGTTAAGCACGTGGCATTCTATGGGTTGTGGCCCAGAATGACTTCCCTTGAGTTGTGCCTCGGGATAGTGGATGAACACGAGGAACTCTTGAGTTGTGGCTCGGGTTGGCGAGTGTTGCCGGTGTGAGTGTGCTGGTTGTGGCTAGTACGGATGGGTCGAGATAGATTGTCCTCCTCAGTAGTTGACTGACGAGTTTGGTAGTCTTGGGACATTACGGACTATGTTCGTATTTGGGAACTGCACCTGGTGTTACGGTGTGTGATCCGTAGCATGGTTCCCCGCATGTGCTCTATCGGTTGTGGTTGATAGGTGTGGCAGCAAGACATCTTAGGGTACTCGTTAGAGGATGTAGAGCACAATTAACATGGTTGTGGCCATGTGGAAGGAAAGGAATGAGTTTCCTTGGATGTAAATTAACATTACATGGTTGTGGCCATGTGGAAGGAAATTATGAATTTTGCTTGATGCAAGCTGATATCAACATGGTTGTGGCCATGGGGAAATGAATGGAGGAAATTTCTTGTTGTGCTTTATATATATATATATATGTATATATTATGTGTTATCTTTTTAGATCACCCTATCTGCTTGTATTTGACGATGATCGTGTACGCGGTACACGTGAGGAGATGATATTGTAGGTGGAGCTGGTGAGGCTTAGGCTCAGAGAGTGGGCTAGCTTGGGAGTTTTTGATGATTTGTGGTTTGAAAAATAAATTGTAAACACTATGGATATTTATTATATTTTGCGTTTATAAATTATGGAATATTGGACTATTCCTAGTTTTAATAAAGTTTTAAATTTCCCGCGCTTTATGGGAAATGAAGTATTATTAATTGCGATGTAATTTTGTTTTATTTACTTTATCTTAATTAAAATCGTAATATCCTGACGGGATGTTACACAAGGCGCGTGGTGACCTTTCAAGGCACGTAGTAACCTTTCAAGGCACTGAACCAAAATATTAAGATGACCTTTCAAGGCACCTAGTAACCTATTTGTTAAGGGTATATGTAGTATGCCTCTATTGTAACCGTAGTATAACTAGTTTCTGTTAGTTAGTTCTCCTCTAGGCCCCATTTCTGTTAGTTAGTTTCTCTCTAGGTTTGCCTATATTAAAGGTTCCTTCTTCTTGTATCAGATACATTCTCTCAATAATACTCATGCAACATTATTCTTTCTCTTCTTTTCCATAATCACCACATGGCATCCAGAGCTTGATTTTTTTCCTTTACCATGACTTCTGCAAAGACACACAACTCTGAAATCTCCTCCATGACTTATGCATCCACCATTTCCATCAAATTAGATGATGAAAATTTTTTGGTTTGGGAGCATCAAATTCTAGCCACCATCCACGGGCTACACTTCTACCACTTTCTTTATGGTACTCCTCCTCCACCAAAGTTCTTGACGCCAACAACAGAAGTATCCTCCATGGTCAATCATGCATATATTCATCACTAACAGCAAGATAATCTCATTATCGCATGGCTTCTGGGTTCGATGTCGTCTTCCATGTTAACCAAAATGGTTGGTTTGCGTACCTCTGCTGCCATTTGGCAAAAATTAACAGTATACTTTGCAAGTCAATCTAGGGCTCGTGTTAAAAAGTTAAAGCTTCAACTTAGAATGGCAAAGAAAGATCATTCCATATCTATGTATATTCTTGATATCAAGAAGATTGTTCACTCTCTAGCTACCATTGAATCTCCCCTTTCCGATGCTGATCATGTTGAAGCCATTCTTGATGGCCTGCTAGATGACTATGACTACTTTGTCACCTCCATATTCTCATGGACAGAACCATACACCATTGAAGAAGTAGAAGCCTTACTTCTTTCACATAAGGAACGCCTGGAAAAACACAAACAAATTGATAATGTCTTTCAGGTTCATGCCACCACATCCTCTTGGCATTCTTCCACTCGAGGTAGGTCTCAAGATCGTGGTGGTCGAGAACGTTCGTGTCAATATTTCTCTACTTGGCAATGGATCATGTTTGACTATTACCCATGTTGGCTCTACAACTCTCTCTTCTCTGTCAAACTCTTCCAATTTTGATCTGCATAATATTTTATGTGTTCCAAACATCACAAAAAATCTTTTGAGTGTATGTAAATTTGTCAAAGATAGCTGTGTATATTTTGAATTCTTTCCTTCTTATTGCAATGTCAAATGCCAGGTAAGAAAACAAATACTGCTCCAGGGTCAACTAAAACACCTCCCTGAAACACCTCCTTCGACTAATGTGCATCCCATGCAATCCAAAGCTAACTCTGGTATATTTAAACCAAAAGCTTGGCTCTCTACCACCACTGATTTTGTTCCTATGTCTGCCTAGGTTGCTCTCACTAATCCTACATGGAAGTAAGCCATGCAAAAGATATATATATATATATATATATATATATATATATATATATATATATATATATATATATATATATATTCCCTTGGGTAACAAGCTATGCCTACATCTTTCAGAGCAGTACATAAAGTGGATATCCTTCCGCAAGATAAGGGGTGGTTTGACAGTTCTGTGGCATGATGCATATGAAAGTTAAGGAGCTGTTGCTGTTTTTTCAGAAGTCGCATGATTCTTACGCAAACCTTGGTGGGCATATATTGAATCTGTTATATTCTCTCCATGGGTCGTGGTGTTTGTAAGACCCGCGAAATTTAATTAATTAAATAAATAAATCATTAATAAATGCGGGTAATAGGAGCCTTTCTGGCATTAAATGTTAATGTGTATGATGTGGAAAAGTACTAGCTTAAATAGTTGAAAGTACTTGATTGTGTGAGAGGACTTGGGTTTCAGTCCTATGTATGCCAAATTGTGTGTTGTTTTAATTATGCATTCTTTTGATAACATAAGTGATTATGATAAGTGATAATATAATGCTACAATTATAGGAATTATCAGGAAACATGAATTGGTTGAATGGTTGTGCATTTACCTTACAATTAGAATGATTGTGTGTTTGAACCTTGGCCGATGTGAAATAAGTTTCTTTTTTCCAATTTTTCTTTTTGGCATGAATGTGAAAGGGTAGAGAAATCCTAGCTGTCAGAGAGGTAGCTAAGATGGCTAGAGAACAAACCATAATGAACTTTGAATAACAATTAACTACATGATTAAATACAAATTCGTTTTGAAACATTAATCTACCATTAAAACCTAATTAAAAGGCCAATTAGAGGTGAGAAGGAGGGTTTTATGAGTCTGCCATTGTAAAGCATTGTGAGGAGTGTAATTTCAGGAAAACATTGTGGGTATTAAGTGGAATGAAGGAGCTGAATGTGGAGAAAGCTAAGGGAAGCCATTGTTGATCAAGGAGGACCAATACCATATTCAAATTTTAGCAAGGAAATTCAGGTTAACGGTGTAAGATCCGCTAAATTTAATTAATTAATTAATAAATGCGGGTAGTGGGAGCCTTTATGACATTAAATGTGAATGATGTGACATGGAAAAGTACTAGCTCAAATGGTTAAGAGTACTTGATTGTGTGTGGGGACTTGGGTTGAAGTCCCATGTATGCTAGTTATGTGTTATTTAATTGATTATTATTTTAATAATATGCGTGATTATGATGAGTGATAATATACTCATCCATACCAGTGGTGGATAAGTATGCAAATGTCTTTCCAGATGAGATTCCGGCTGAACTAAAGAAGCAGATTGAGGATCTGCTAGAAAATAAGTTCATCAGACTGAGTGCATCGCTATAGGGAGCACCTATGCTAGCACACTTAAGGTTGTGTGTTGACTACCATCAGTTGAACAAGCTGACCATCAAGAATAAGTACCCATTGCCAAGAATTGATGATTTGTTGGATCAGTTGAGAAGAGCAACAATATTCTCTAAGATTGACTTGAGGTCTGGATATCATTAGATCTTAGTCAAACTAGAAGACGTGCAGAAGACCGCTTTCAGGTTACGCTATGGACACTACGAGTATGTGGTGATGCCGTTTGGGGTGACGAAGGCTCCTGCCATATTCATGGACTACATGAACAAGATCTTCCGACCGTACTTGGATTAGTTTGTCGTAGTATTCATTGACGACATATTGATCTATTCTAAGAGTCTGGAAGAACATGCAGATCATCTGAGAGTGGTGCTAGCAGTTCTCAAAGAGCATTAGTTGTATGGGAAGCTGTCAAAGTATGAATTCTGGATGGAGGAAGTGCAATTCTTGGGGCATGTAATCTTAGCCCAAGGAATCACAGTGGACCCGACGAAGATTGAGACGGTGGTGAAGTGGGAGAGGCCACAAATAGTTACAGAAGTAAGAAGTTTCCTGGGTTTAGTTGGCTATTATCGACGGTTTGTGGAAGGATTCTCCAACATGGTGCAACCGTTGACACAACTCACTAGAAAGGATCAACCTTTCTCTTGGACAAACCAGTGTGAAGCTTGTTTTGAGGATATAAAGAGGAGGTTGACCACCGCACTAGTGTTGGCTATCTAGACACGACCAAGACGTTTTAAGTATACTATGACGCTTCATACTAGGGTTTGGGTTGTGTGTTGATGTAAGATAAAAGACCAATGGCCTATGCATCGAGATAGTTGAAAATGCATGAGAAGAATTATCTAACGCATGACTTGGAGCTAGCTGCAGTAGTATTTGCCCTCAAGACCTGGAGGCATTACTTGTATGGTTCTTAGTTCTAGGTGTTCAGCGATCACAAGATCTTAAAATACTCTTTTGATCAGAAGGAGCTGAATGTGAGGCAGAGACGTTGGATGGAATACTTGAAGGATTATGACTTTGAGCTTCTATACCACCCTGGTAAAGCTAATGTCGTTGCAAACGCCCTGAGTAGAAAGAGAGTTCACATGTCTGCTATGATGATGAAGGAATTAGAACTGATCGAGAAGTTACGAGATATGAATTTGGGACTACATATAGGTGCAGGTCATGTACGGTGTAGTATGTTAAGAATTACCAGTGAGTTTCTAGAGGAGACTTGGGTGGAACAAGGTAATGATCAGGAGTTGCAGCAGATCATTGGATGGCTGGGTACTGATAAAAGAAAGGATTTTAGGATGGGCGCAAACGGCATCCTACGGTTCTAAGACATAGCATGTGTTCCTAAGAAACAGGAACTGAGAAAGATGCTGCTAGAGGAAAGACATAAGAGTCATTTTAGCATAGATCCAGGTATGACTAAGATGTATAAAGATTTAAAAGCGACTTTTTGGTGGACTTGTATGAAGACTGTTGTGGCAGATTATGTAGCATCCTGCTTAGTTTGTCAGAAGGCAAAAATTGAGCATCAGAGGTCGGATGATACATTAGAGTTTCTAGATATTCCTCAGTGGAAATGGGACAATATTTTCATGGATTTTGTTACACATCTGCCGAGGTTTACGAGGGGGCATGACTCAATCTGGGTCATTGTAGACAAACTGACGAAATGTGCACACTTCTTGCCAATTAATCAGAAGATGTCTATGGACAAATTGGTAGAGTTGTATGTCAGAGAAGTGGTCAGACTACATGGGGTGTGTAACGTCCCTAAGGAAAATTACTTAATTAAATGAAATAAAATAAAATAAATAAGAATTGAAACTCAAATGTCACGATTTTTCATTATTCCCAAATGTAGGAAAATTTAAAATAAAATCCAGTGCGCCCAAATCCAAATAAAACTATAATATAATGTATTACAAGTTCCAAAGTTCGATAAACAAATGAAAACACAGTAAAAATCCCTAGCTTAGAGCACCCCTAGCTATCCCTCTCTCTGCATCTATGCATCCACAACATTATCTGTAGCATCATCTACTCCCGTGAACGGATCACATGATCATTGCCAATCACAAACAGAAAGGGTGAGCTTATACACAAAATAAATATAAGTTAACAAAATAAAAGTAATTCACCCATCTTATTCATCCTAGTTAGCCTCGAATTTAGGGTTTATGATGCTCACATGAACCTACCCGCTCGTGGTCCTGCCTCTACAAACCTCCTCATTGGTAGTCCTACTCTACGGACCTACCCGCCCGTACTCCAACACACATGATCCACCAGTTACGTACCTCCCCGCACACAACATCTCTCAAGTGTGAGCACGGAACATACAAACCTACCTCGCTCGTATCCCCACACGAGAGTATCAGAATATGAACCTCCTCGCTCATATCATCATGTGTTCACCACCATCCATGAACCTACCCACTCATGACACAACATCTCTTGATCCAAGTATAGCATCACCGCTTAAAAGCAACATACGCAAGTCACAAACTGCAACATTATCACTTGGCGCAGCCTAAGCGCCGCCAGGCGAAACCTGCACAGACCGTCTGGCAAGACATCTACGTCGTCAGGCCCTAGGCTCAAGACAAGTCCACTGTTTTAGGGTCTTCCGCCTGGCAGAACCCACCGTGCTGCCAAGCGCCGCTCGTTGCAGGAACCTCCCTACTGCTCCTATTGCTTGGCGCACATACTCGTGCCGCAAGGCGCTATACTAGTAGCAAAAGTCCTATTTGTTTTTGTAAGACCTGTGGAATTTAATTAATTAATTAATGCGGGTAGTGGGAGCCTTTATGGCATTTAATATTGATTGATGTGACGTGAAAAAGTACTAGCTCAAGTGGTTGAGAGTACTTGGTTGTGTTGAGAGAACTTGGGTTCAAGTCCTATGTATGCCATTGTGTGTTATTTAATTATTATTGTTTTTTTATAATATGATTGAGCATGTTGAATGATGAGATAACTATAGAATTATATTAATTATCACGAAACATGATTGTTGAATGGTTGTGCATTGACTTGACATTGGCATGGTTTTGGGTTCAAACCTTGGTGAACCTAAATTAAACTTTCTTTTTGCCAAAATTTCCTTTGGCATGAAGGTGAAAGGGCATGGAAACCCTAGATGGCTAAGGAGCAGCCAAGGGTGGTTGAAAAACAGACCACAAAGGACCATTGAATGGTTATTAACATTACCATTGAGCCTTATTTTCGTTTTTGGTAATTAATCTAGCATTAAGGACACCATTAAAAGGCTAATTGAGAGAAAGATGAAGGTTTTTCAGTCTGGACATTTGAGGGTATTGAGAGGTGCATGAAGTCAGAGGGAAACAATGGTTAGGGAGTGGAATTGAGGGGCTGGACAGTGGAAGAACTTAGAGGAACCATTGGAAATCAAGAAAGGGACTCAAGCACTATATCTTAAGCAAGGAAACCAAGTTAGGGGAGTTTTACATGTTCTAATTTATGTTAAGCCTAAACTATTGTTTTGGTTCTTTTGGGTTCCTGTGGGATGAACCACTTAGCGGCACATTCCCAGCCGCTAGGCGACATATATTGCTTGCCCAGTTTTCTGGGTTTCGTTTGAATTGTCTAGCGGTGATGAACACCCGCTAAGTGACGTGAGCCTGTTTGGCTCAATTTTGAGTTTTTTTAGGTTCTGGGCTATTATGGATCGGTGGAAAGGGTGTTAAAATCGTTAACTAAGCAAATGGGAGTAAATAATTGTGAAATCTCGAGGTAGTAAGAGGTAAGTTGATGATTTTGGTATAATCTAGAATTAGGGCTCGAATAATATAAGAATCTTAGATTTTGGAATCATTTGCGAAGTAAACTGGAGTGGTAGTGAATTGTTTTATGTTAATTTAACATTAGAATGCAACTTATTATAGCGAGTTAGAATGAATTGGTAAAAATGGTGATGACGATGAATTTAGAGTTCTTTAGTGCATGAAGGATATCTGGTTTCTCAGAGTTTCGTCGCGTCGCCTGGCGGCAGGCTGTGTTCCGCCAAGCGTTATCACAGGAGTTCGAGAATTACGTCACTGTTACGTGCAAGGGAGAATTGGGCTCTGTTTCAGTTCAAGTAGAACATGTATAAGGGTTTTGGGGGATATTTTGAGTAGGCAATGATAAATTAACAAAGGCATGAACTAAAGTCTTGGAATTTAACTTAAGCTTGGGTTGGTTTGGAGATGAGTGGATTTAAAGAAGGTGTAGAGTAGATTGGTCGAATTAGTATTGGAAACAATTGTTGCACAATTCGAGGAGTAATTGTCAGCCTGAGATGTTGCTTAAGCCTAGAGTGGAATTAAAGAAGATGGACAGTGTGCTGAGCCTATAACCTGATATTAGGAACTATTCAGCTAATGCTTGGTAATTTATAACTAATGGTGTAGTCAGCTTGCACAGTATGAAACTGGAACCTTGGTGGTGTTTTGGATTAGGCCATAGTTCCTAATTAGGCCATGGTAAGGGAAAGGAAATTTAGGATTGTAAAACATGATAAGAATACTCAATTCGGTGAGCTAAGTTGAGGGGGAAGGAGGTTGAGGTACAAAGGTACTAAGACATTTTAAACCAGAAATCACGCTGTTCTGGTATAGTGCCTGATGGTAGGGAACGACTCCGCCAAGCGATAGCGAGGAAATCAGAGAATACCGTATAGTGTGGCGCTTGGTGGTCAAGTCTGTTGCGCTAGGCGAGAGCGAGAATAACAGTAGGGTACTGGAATGCATGTGCCTGGCAGCAAGGGAGGTTTCAGTAGACAGTATTTGTAGTGTTGATGGATTAGAGGCGTTACGCGCCTGGCAGTACGTGTCTCCCGCCAGGCGATTTTACTGCAGCAGTATGATGTTTTACTTTGGACGTGTGTGATCTACGAAGTTTTAGTGATGCCTTAAAGGTTGACTTGCTGGTGATCCTTGAGTTGAGCTTGGAACGTATCCCTTGAGTTGAGCTTGGGACAGGGGTTAAGCACGTGACATTCTATGGGTTGTGGCCCGGAATGACTTCCCTTGAGTTATGGCTCGGGATAGTGGATGAACACGAGGAACTCTTGAGTTGTGGCTCGGGTTGACGAGTGTTGCCGATGTGAGTGTGCTGGTTGTGGCCAGTACGGATGGGTCTAGATAGATTGCCCTCCTCAGTATTTAGCTGACGAGTTTGGTAGTCTTGGATCGTTACAGACTATGTTCGTATTTGGGAACTTCACCTGGCGTTATGGTGTGTGATCTGTAGCATGGTTCCCGCACGTGCTCTATCGATTGTGACCGATAGGTGTGGCAACAAGACGCCTTGAGATACTCACTAGAAGATGTAGAACAGTGCTAGCATGGTTGTGGTCATGTGGGAGAAGGGAACGAGTTTCCTTGATGTGCATTGATATTACATGGTTGTGGCCGTGTGGAAGGGAGGGAACGAGTTTCCTTGGTGTGCAATGATATTACATGGTTGTGGCCATGTGGAAGGAAGGGAACGAGTTTCCTTGGGGTGCAGTGAAATTACATGGTTGTGGCCATGTGAAAGATAAGGAGGAGGTTCCTTTGTGGTGAAATGATATCGTACATGGTTATGGTCATGTGGGATAAAAGAAGGGATTTTTTCTTTTGATGTGTTTTGTTATATTGTAAATGTTTGATATATGTATGTGTTGATTATATTAGCTCTCCCTATCTGCTTGTGTTTGACGATGATCAAATACGTGGTACACGTGAGCAAATGATGTGGATGCAGGTGGTGCTGGTGAGGCTTAGGCTCGGAGCGTGGGCTAGCTCGGGAGTTTTGTGTTTATCTATTTTATGTTTTTTGGAAATAAATTGTAATCATTTCTTATTCAAACTATGGAGGTATTAAAAGATTCAAATTTTCCCGTGTTTTTGGGAATTGATGAATGAATAAATGAAGCTGATGTATTATTTCTAGTTTATTTTATTTTAAAAACCGTAATATCCTTATGGGATGTTACACTCATGGCACAACATCTCTTGATCCAAGTTTCGCTTCAATGCGTATAAACAACACACACAATCACTATCTGCAACGTTATCGCCTAGCGCTGCCTAACCACTATTAGGTGAAAATCCTGTGCAGACTGCCTGGTGGGACACCCTTGCCGCCAGGCGCTATGCCTCTCCCTGACCCACTGTTTCAGAGTCCATCGCCTGGTAAAGCACACCTTGCCACTAGGCGCCACTCGTTGTAGGTAACATCCCTGATAGCCTATCGCTTGTCGGCCACACCCGTGCCGCCAGGTGCTATACCAATAGCGTACCAACTATTGTTTTAGTACCCAAAGAAGATTATAATTTAGTCTAATTCGTCCCAATACCTTGTCACATATTCTCAAATTATTACCTAACTCCAGACACATGAACATACCTCTTATCTTTCAATCTTTATACTTACAACACATGTTTATCCAATCACTCCCCAAACTGACAAGGTAACACTACAAGTCACGTGCTGACCCAACAATACCAATTTTGATCACAATTCCTACTGACAATTTACTGCAATTTTAAGCCACACTTATATTTCTTCTCTATTTAGCATTTCTATCTGGCCTTCTACTTATAGATCCAAAAATCACAAATTCCCACCCTAAGGCATCTCAATTCTCAACACTTCCTAATTGATACTCTATGTCTTTCACATCTTATCTCCAACAAGTTAGGCCACCAATGCAAAATCAATACCCTTACTAGGTCACTTATAATATAACACAACATCCTACTTCTCACATTCCTCAATCACCAGGAATTCAAGTGTCCTATTCACTTCCAGTTTCATTGACCTAATTTTTGTTCCAATCCACTCACAAATCTCTTTCACGACCAGCCAATTAAAAACACAGAATTTGCCTTTGTACCAGTCATCGCCTGACGACACCCTGTTTACCGCCAAGCAGTACATCAATGTATGGGTAAAACTCTAGGTTTTTGTACCTACGATGTATTCAAAATTTCCAGAATTTGATCCAAACGCCAATTACACCAGAACACGATAATTTGCACATAATTTATCAACCTAACGCCCAATGATATTATTCTTTATGTATCATACAACCATTGAGCTATGATAATTCAAGTTATAGGTTTTTCCCTTCCAAAACCCAACCTCTATTCATGGTTAATCATACGTAACTTCTTCAAAGCACCATCAATCCCCAATTCCATAATTTTTATAATATTAATCACACAACATATATCACAAAAAATCACATTCAGAAGTTGTAATGACTCCTGCACCCATTAACACATCAAAAGAATGTTGGACAGTGTCGTGTCGCCTGGCGATGAACTACCGCCAGGCAGTTCATAGCAGAACATAGAAAACTAGGCGGAAAGGAAGTGTTGCCTGACGGCACACTCATGATGTAAGACCCGAGAAATTTAAATAATTAATTAAATAATTATTTAATAAATGCGGGTAATAGGAGCCTTTATGGCATTTAATACAAATGTTTGTGACGTGGAAAAGTACTAGCTCAAGTGGTTGAAAGTATTTATTTATGGGAAAGGACTTGGGTTTGAGTCCTATGTATGCCAATTATATGTGTGTAAATGGTGCAGTTTTTTTTATGTTATATATGGAATGGGAGTAGTGATAATGTAATCCAAAAATTATAGGAATTCTCACGAAACATGTATTGGTTGAATTGGTTGAGCATTTGCTTTGTGATTGAGGGGTTGTGTATTCAAATCTTGCTGAGAATGAAATTGACCTTTTTATTTTAGCTAATATAATTGTAGTCTGGATGTGAAAGGGTGGGTAGACCCTAGACACATTGAGCAGCCAAGGGAATGGAAAAAACAACCCCTAATGAGCTATGAAAGGCAATTATAGACAATTAAAATGCCCTTAAAAGGGGCAAAATAAGGCAGTAGAAGGGTTTTTGAGACTGAAAAACCTAAAGTACATGACGGGTGCGAATTTTTACAAGAGAAGAGAGTCATTCTAGGTTAAAAGGAAAGCTACAATTTTTTTTTTGGGAGAGCCAAGGAAGGCTCCTGAGTATCACGAAGTTAAAGCTAAAAGTCAATTGAAGCAAGACTTTTCAGGTTAGGGGAGTTGTTTTTCTTTTATGCTTATTTGGTAAAAAATTGCATGGTATATTGTATGGAATGAATGAATAAACTCTATTACTGTTTAATTTTCCATGCTCTATGTGATAAGGTTGGAGTTTCGCTGTTTGTGCCTGTTGTTTGATCAAACCCTTAAGATTTGTATGAATAAAATAAGGGTTTCTGCAATGCATGTTTGGGTATGGTTTAAGCTCACGTTTTGGGGAGTCTAATTGAGTTTATAACCTGTTCTTGCGAATGACTTGTCAAAATAGATTATTGGTAATGTTGAAATGGAAATTTGGGCAATGTTTTGGTGTCTGCGTACATGAATAGGGGAGAACTTCTGCTATTCTTGCCCAAGCGAGCAAGGCTCGCCTAGGCGAAAATAGTATAGACTCAAAATCTGGTTTTGTTCGAGCATCTTGCTCAGGCGAGAGCATCTCGCCTAAGCGAGAAATCGGGGGGTTGTGAAGTTTTTCTCGAGAGTCTCGCTTAGGCGAGAAGCCCATGGATTGGGCGATAGAGCATCTCACTCAAGCGAGAGGTCCTTACCTAAGCGAGAAATCGTGAAAAGTCTTGTGTTCTGTGAGCATCATAAATCCTGAGTCCATGGTTAACTATATTGTGTGATGTGAAAGTTGGAAAGCCTTGGGGTATTATGGACTAGACCACTGTCTAAATTTAATAATATATAACTGGGAGTAATTATATTATTGAACTGATATGTTTTCTTTCTATTAATAAGCTCACCCTTTATGTTTGTGCTTGGCGATGATCGTGTAATCCTTTACACGGGAGCAGTTGATGATACATGTGATGATGTTGATGTTTGAGATGGAGAGTGGGGCTACCTTGGGATGGAGCTAGGAATTTTATTATGATTTTATTATTTTATCAAAAGTTTGGAAATTGTAATAAGAATATTATTTAGCTTTAATTAAATGTTTACACACTGAACGATGTTTTAAATTTTCCCACGGTTGGGAATAATGAAACTATGAGGTTATTTTATAAATTATGTATTTTTTTTATTTTAATTAAGTAATTTCCAGTTGGGATGTTACATTTGGTATCAGAGCAAATGTTTTAAGTTTTGCGAAACTGTAGGGAGTGAGCTGATCGCTTTTCCTCTGTGAAACTATTGTGTGTTATTGATTGTTAACAATTGCTTATCTTCTTATATAATTAAAGTTGTTTGATGTTAATAGCTGAAAAATGTGGTGTGCACAGGCAGTGACGAATAAGAGGCGTAGAAATACCGTTGGGGCTTATGAGATTGTGAATGCAATCCATAGGATGGTGGACGCTATGCAGCCTGTTGTAGTGTAGCCGAGGGCGATGATTTCACATGTGAGACCAGTGATGATGGATGACTTCATGCGCCATAAGCCAGTGAAATTCACTGGAAATGCCACACCCGATGAGGCACACACATGGTTAAGGGAATGCGAGAAGATTTTCAGGGTGATAGAGTGTATAGAGGCGCAAAAACTCACATTTACCACCTTTTTCTTGGTGATTGATGCATAGTATTGGTGGATGGGAATGCAACAACAGATGCAGACCCGCGAGGAGGAGGTGAATTGGGCCAACTTCAGGAAAAGGTTCTTGGAGAAGTACTTTCCTAATAGCGCTAAACCTGAGCGTGAAGCTGAGTTCCTCACTATGCAGTAAGGGAACATGTCTGTACAAGCTTATGTGGAGTGGAAAGAGTATTTGGCGAGGTTCTACTCGCAGGTAGTTACTAAGGAGTGGCGCTGCAGGAAATTTGAGGGAGGTCTAAAACATCAACTGAGGCGCTTCATTGTACCACTAAGGGTGAGGGAGTTTCCTGTCTGGGTCGAGCAGGCCAAGAGCGTTGAGCAGCTGGAGATGGGACCAACAAGGTCAGTCGACCCCAAAAGACCAACAATGAGGGCAGACAACATAAGAAGCCCTATAGTCGACCGCAATCATCCTCGTAAAAATTACGGTGCTATATTTGTGGAGGAGAGCACATGAGGAGGGATTGTACTGAGCTGGCTGGTAGCGGAGGGAGTGGTGCTAGCACTCGCAAGTGCTATGCATGTGATCAGCCGGGGCACTTCGCTAATAAGTGTCCTAATAGGAAGACTACTACAAGAGCACGACCTCAGCCACCCTCGACGGTGCGGCCTAGAGCAGCAGGCCGAGTCTTTGCTTTGACCAGCACGCAGGCCACCCAGTCATGTAGCCTTATACTCGATTTTTTCTTATTATTGGGTAACCGGGTTTTAGTGTTATTTGATTCAACAGCTTCGCACTCCTTCATATCTCACGATTGCGTGAAGAAGCTGGGATTGTCGACTCGTGATCTAGGATGCGAGTTAATAGTCTCAACACCAGCATCTGGACAGGTTTCAACTAATTCTGCCTGTATTGGATGCTCAATGGAGGTAGAGGGCAGCGATTAAAGGTGAACCTCGTATGCTTGCCTTTGGAGGGACTGGACTGGTTGTCAAGCAATCACATAGTCATTGATTATGGACGACCCAGAGTGGTGTTCCCAGAATCGGAGGGGATTGAGTTGGTCTCAACTCATGGAGTCTTGAAGAAGATCGAAGACGGAGCTACTTGTCTCATGATAGTGGCTCATGGAGAAAAGAAAAGCTCAAAAGAACAGATCAAAAGTATGTTAGTAGTAGACGAGTATGCTGACGTCTTTCCTGATGAAATACCCGAATTGCCACCTAGTAGGGACATAAATTTCTCTATTGATCTAATCCCTGGAGCGGGTCTAGTGTCGGCGACTCTTTATAGAATGGCACCAGTAGAGTTGGCAGAGTTGAAAAAGCAGATCGAGAATTTGCTAGAGAAGAAGTTTATTAGATCGAGTGCCTCACCATGGGGAGCTCTTGTGTTACTAGGAAAAAAAAAGGATGGGAGTTCTCGACTATGTGTAGACTACCGGTAGTTGAATAAACTGACGATAAAGAACAAGTACCCACTACCGATGATCGATGATTTGCTTAATCAGCTAAGAGGGGCAGGTGCGTTTCCCAAAATTAACACCATGAGATCTTAGTCAAACTGGAAGACGTCTAGAAGATAGCATTCAGATCAAGATATGGACATTACAAGTATGTAGTAATGCCATTTAGGGTGACTAATGCTCCAACAGTCTTCATGGATTACATGAATCAGATTTTTTCCCCCTATTTGGACAATTTTGTGGTGGTGTTCATAGATGACATCCTCATCTGCTCCAAGAATAGGGAGGAACATGCGAATTATCTCAAAATTGTATTGACAGTACTCAGAGAGCATTAGCTCTATGGCAAGCTGTCTAAGTGCGAGTTTTGGTTGGAAGAGGTACAGTTCCTGGAGCATATTATTTTTGCACATGGTATTGCAGTGGATCCAAGCAAGATTGATACCGTGCTGAAATGGGAAAGACCATAGACTGTGACTCAGGTACGAAGCTTCTTGGGATTGGCTGGATACTACAAGAGGATTGTGGAGGGGTTTTCTAAAATGATGAGTCCTTTGACCCAGCTCACTAGAAAAGACCAACCATTCTTCTGGACAAAGAAGAGTGAATAGTGTTTTAAGGAGATGAAGAAGAGATTAACAACAACTCCAGTACTACCTATACCAGACACAAGTAAGAGGTTTGAGGTGTATTGCGACGCGTCTTATCAGGGTTTGGGGTGTGTCTTGATGCAGGAGAAGAGACCAGTAGCCTATGCCTCAAGGCAATTGAAAATTCACGTGAAGAACTACCCAACCCATGATCTAGAGTTGGCTGCGGTAGTGTTCGCTCTTAAGACTTGGAGGCACTACTTGTATGGCTCCCAATTCTAGGTTTTCAACGATCACAAAAGCCTGAAATACTTGTTTGATCAAAGCAGATGAATATGAGACAGAGACCGTGGACAGAGTATCTCAAGGATTATGACTTCGAGTTATGTTATCATCCAGGTAAGGCGAATGTGGTGGCGAACGCCTTGAGTCGGAAAAGGATGCACATGTCAGCGATGATGGTGAAAGAGTTGGAATTGATTGAGAAGCTCAGGGATATGAATCTTGGTATACAGTTGGGAGTGGATTCTATCTAGTGTAGTGCATTGACTTTGACTAGCGACATCCTAGGGATGATCCGAGATGGACAAAAGAGTGACACTGAATTATAGGAGTTTGTGAGTTGGCTGGGTACTGAGAAGGGGAAAGATTATCGGATGGGGTCAGATGGCATTCTGCGATTCAGAGATAGAGTATGTGTACCTGGGAATTGGAGGTTAAGGAAATAGATTCTAAAAGAGGGGCATAAAAGTCATCTTAGCATACATCCAGGAAATAGATTCTAGAAAAGGGGTATAAAAGTCATCTGAAACAGTCCTTCTAGTGGAATGGAATGAAAATTGATGTTGCCGACTTTGTGGCATCATGCTTGGTGTGTCAGAAGGCTAAGATTGAACACCAGAAGCCAGGTGGTACACTACAACCGCTGGATATCCCGAAGTGGAAATGAGACAGCATCGCCACAGACTTCGTGACTCATCTGCCGAGAATAGCTAAAGGGAATGATTCAATATGGTTGATTGTAGACAAGTTGACTAAGTGTGCACATTTCTTGGCAATTAATCAGAAGATTTCAATGGACAAGCTGATTGAGTTATATGTTAGAGAAGTAGTCAGATTGCATGGGGTGCCGAATAACATCGTATCTAGCAAAGATCTGAGATTTACTTCTTGTTTTTGGCAGTCACTACAGGCCGCTTTGGGGACCAAGTTACGGATGAGTTCTGCGTATCATCCTCAGACAGATGGGCAGTTTGAAAGGACGATCCAGTCACTAGAAGATCTGCTGCGAGCATGTGTATTGGATCATATGGGTAGTTGGAGTGAAATGCTTCCATTGGTGGAATTTATGTACAACAACAGCTATCACTCCAATATTGGTATGACACCATATGAGGCCTTGTATGGGCGACAATGCAGAATGCCATTATGCTGGAATCAGGATGATGAGTCGCTGGTGTTGGATCCAGAGTTCTTACAACATACTTCTGAGAAAGTGAAAGTCATTCAGGAAAGAATGAAGGCAACTCAAAGCAGACAAAAGTCCTGCGCAGGTAAGATGAGGAGGCTTTTGGAGTTTAAGGCATGGGATCATGTGTTCCTCAGAGTAATGTCGACAGTTGGCATTGGAAAGGCTATCAAAGCAAGGAAGTTAACTCTGAGATTTGTTGGGCCATATCAGATCCTGAGGAGGATAGGCACGACAACGTATGAGATTGCCTTGCCACCGCATCTAGCAAATCTGCACAACGTATTTCATGTTTCACAGTTAAGGAAATACGTAGCGGATCCCTCACATATGCTGCAATCAGATGACATTCAAATTAGGGAGGATCTGACCGTGAACACGAGACCGGTGAGGATTTTGGACTCTCAAGTGAAGAAGCTGCGAGGAAAGGAGATCCAGATGGTGAAAGTCCTCCGGGATGAGACTACTCAAGAGATGACTTGGGAGATGGAGGATTGCATGAGACAATCCTACCCACACTTGTTTCCTGGTAAGTTCAATTTTCGAGGACGAAAAACTTTTGAGGTGGGGAGAATGTAAGACCCGAGAAATTTAAATAATTAATTAAATGATTATTTAATAAATGCGGGTAATAGGAGCCTTTATGGCATTTAATACAAATATTTGTGACGTGTAAAAGTACTTATTTATGGGAAAGGACTTAGGTTCGAGTCCTATGTATGCCAATTGTTTGTGTGTAAATGGTGCATTTTTTTATGTTATATATGGAATGGGAGTAGTGATAATGTAATCCAAAATTTATAGAGATTATCACGAAACATGTATTGGTTGAATTGGTTGAGCATTTGCTTTGTGATTGAGGGGTTATGTGTTAAATTCTTGCTGAGAACGAAATTGACTTCTTTATTTTAGCTAATATAATTGTAGTCTGAATGCGAAAGGGTGGATAGACTCTAAAGACATTGGGCAACCAAGGGAATGGGAAAAACAGCCCATAATGAGCTATTAAAGGCAATTATAGACAATTAAAAAGCCCTTTTTCTTTTTTTTTTTACCATTACCCATAATTAAGGTCATATAAAAGGGTTTTTTTTACCATTACCCATAATAAAGGTCATATAAAAGGGGCAAAATAAGGAAGTAGAAGGGTTTTTGAGACTGAAATCCCTAGAGTACTAGAAGGGTGCGGATTTTTACAAGAAAGGAGAGTCATTCTGGGTTAAAAGGAAAGCTACAGTTTTTTTTTTTGGGAGAGCTAAGGAGATATATTGTATGGAATGAATGAATAAAATCTATTATTGTTTAATTTTTCGTGCTCTATGTGATGAGGTTGGAGTTTTGCTGTTTGTGCCTGTTGTTTGATCAAACCCTTAAGAGTTGTATGAATATAATAAGGGTTTATGCAATGCATGATTGGGTATGGTTTAAGCTCACGTTTTGGGGAGTCTAATTGAGTTTATAACCTGTTCTTGCGAATGACTTGTCAAAATAGACTATCGGTAATGTTGGAATGGAAACTTTGGGCAATGTTTTGGTGTCTGCGTACATGAACAGGGGAGAACTTCTGCTATTCTCGCCCAAGCGAGCAAGTCTCGCCTAGGCGAAAATAGCAGAGACTCAAAATCTGGTTTTGTTCGAGCATCTTGCTCAAGCGAGAGCATCTCGCCTAAGCGAGAAATTAAGGGGTTGTGAAGTTTTGCTCGAGAGTCTCGCTAAGGCGAGTAGCCCATGGATTGGGCGATAAAGCATCTTGCTCAGGCGAGATGTCCTCGCCTAAGCGAGAAATCGTGAAAAGTCTTGTGTCCTGCCGGACTCGCCGCCTAGGCGAGGGGTTTGGTTTTAGGCGACTGGTGATCTCGCCTAAGCGAGACTTAGCAGTGAGCCACTATAGCACGTCTGCTCAAGTGAGGAAGCTTAGCTTAAGCAGGACATACCTGGTCGCTCAAGCGAAGGCTTCTAGCCCAAGCGAATATAGTGCAGTTTGTGTACGTTATTTGTATGCCTTGATGCGAACGTGGATCAGGAGATGTTGTGCCATGAGCGGGTAGGTTCATGGATGGTGGTTATCATGTGATGGTATGAGCGGGGAGGTTCATACCTTGTTACTCTCATGTGGGGATACGAGCGAGATAGGTTCGTATGTTCCGTGCTCACATTCGTGAGATGCTGCGTGCGAGGAGGTACATATCTGGTGGATCACATGTGTTGGACTACAGGCGGATAGGTCCGTAGAGTAGGACTACAAATAGGGAGGTTTGTAGAGGCAGGACCATGAGCGGGCAGGTTCGTGTGAGCATCATAAATCATGAGTCCATGGTTAACTATGTTGTGTGATGTGAAGGTTGGAATGCCTTGGGGTATTAAAGACTTGACCATTGTCTAAATTTAATATTATATAACTGGGAGTAATTATATTATTGAACTAATGTGTTTTCTTTCTATTAATAAGCTCACCCTTTCTATTTGTGTTTGGCGATGATCGTGTAATCCTTTACATGGGAGCAGTTGATGATACAGGTGATGTTGTTGATGTTTGAGACAAAGAATAGGGCTAGCTTGGGATGGAGCTAGGAATTTTATTATGATTTTATTATTTTATCAAAAGTTTGGAAATTGTAATAAGACTGTTATTTTGCTTTAATTAAATGTTTACACATTGAACGATGTTTTAAATTTTCCCGCGGTTGGGAATAATGAAACTATGAGGTTATTTTATAAATTATGTATTTATTTATTTTAATTAAGTAATTTTCGGTAGGGATGTTACACATGACCGCCAGGGAGTTTTTTGGCGAAAACCCAGAAACTATGAAAAACAACGTAAAAGAGATGGAATTTCATGCAATAAGTCATGGCAATGTTAAACACAATATTCACAAATCCAAACAGATAAGAATAGCTTCCCTTACTTGGATTCCTTGCTCAAATTTCGAATTTGTTGTGTGTCCTTAAACCAAAACTCTCCTAGCCTTTCACGCCAAAAGAAAATTTGGCAAAAAGAAAGTTTAATCCATTTTTAGCAAGGTTTGAACCCACAACCATTCAATCACAAAGCAAATGCACAACCAATTCAACCAATTCATGTTTCGTGATAATTTCCATAATTTAGGATTACATTATCACTAATCACGTTCAAACATCACCTTAAAATAGTACCCATATTAAAATAACATACAATTAGCATACATAAGACTTGAACCCAAGTCTTTTCATATAGTCAAGTACTCTCAACCATTTGAGCTAGTACTTTTCCACATCATAATACTCCACATTAAATGTCATAAAAGCTCCTTACCACCCGCATTTATTAAATAATTATTTATTTAATTATTTAAATTTTTCGGGTCTTACACTTTGCCACTTCACTTGGCAAACCTGCACAATGTCTTCCATGTATGCTTGTTATGTGTTATTTAATTGCTTATTATTTTAATAATATGCATGATCATGATGGGTGATAATATAATCCTAGAATTATAAGAATTATCACGAAACATGAGTTGGTTGAATCGTTGTGCATTGATTTGACATTGACATGGTTATAGGTTCGAACCTTATGTAAATCCAAATTAAACTTTCTTTTTGCCAAAATTCTCTTTGACATGAATGTGAAAGGGCGGAGAAACCCTAGCTGACAAAGGAGGCAGCCAAGAAGGGGGTGCTAGAAAACAACCCATAATCAACTATGAATGACCATTAACTTCATGATTAAAGACAAATTCGTTTTTGGAACATTAACCTACCATTAAGACACCATTAAAATACCAATTGAGAGAGTAGAAGGGTTTTTGAGTCTGAATATTGAAGAGTATTGTAAGGTGCACGAATTCAAAGAAAAGTAGTGGTTAGTGAGTGAAATAGAGGAGCGAGATTGTGGGAGAGCTAAGAGAAACCATTGGTGATCAAGGAGGGAACTCTAGAATTGTCTTTTAAGCAAGGAAACCAGGTTAGGGGAGTTGAACCCGTAATTTTTATGTCATTGTGTTAATTGCATGATGTATGATGTGAGATTACATGCTTTCCCTTCGAATCAACTCGAAATTCTAGGTTTCCGGAAAATTTCCAGAAACCGCTTGGAGGACGATGAACAACTGCCAGGCAACTCATCCTGTTATGCTTGTTCCTGGGTTCCAGAGATGGAACCGTCTAGCAGCATGAGCTTACTCGCCAAACGATGCTTGGCTATTCACCCAGTTTTCTTGGGTTTTGTTTGGATGGCCTGGCGGTGATGAACACATGTCACGTGACGCAAGCCATGTTGGCTCAATTTTGATGTTCTAAGAGTTCTAGGTTGATTTTGATTGGTGGAAAGGGTGCTTAAATCATTAATTGATCAAATGGAAGTGAATAATTGTGAAATTCATGAGGTGATAAGGGAAATTTGGAGGATTGTTGCATGCTCTCGTTCTAGGGTTTGAAAATTTGGGAATTCTTGCGTTAGGAATCAATTGCAGCTTGAATTGGACTTGATTGAAGTGTTATACGTTATTTTACCACTTGAGTACAAATATGTGTGTTAAGATTCGATGAATTGGTCAAATCTTGGTGATGGGGATTTTTGGGGTTCATATAGGTGCAATACCATTTCTAGAAATTTTCCAAAGAGTAATGCACCGCTTGGCGGCTTTTAGGCTTCCGCCAACAGTGACAACAATAGAGTTTTTTATGGGTGGAGGTTCGCAAGGTTGGGCTTCCATGAGTGGGTACAGTAGTTTATAAGTAAAGTAAATGAAATGAGAGGACTATAATAGAGGTGTGTCATGGTGGGAATTATGAATGGAGAGTGAATATGTGGGTAAAATAAGTGGATGGGCTATTGAGTATTATTTGGCTTGAATACAATTGAAAAAATTAGTTACTTGTTAAAGGAGACACACGAAGTTATACCTATAAGCATGAAAGAAACTGGACTAGGAAGGGCTATGACAGAATGATAACAAATTTCATTGAGAGTACCTAGTTTTGCCATAAGTTAATGACGTTGAACAACATGAGTTCACATGCTTAAATATATATACTAGTGAATTGAGGTATGTAAATTAAGTAAGATGAATTGGTAAGGGGCTGAAAACACCTAGTAATGCAGATTGTAACTTGGGTAGTAATTGGAATAGGTTAGTGCCTTAAACAACATTCAGAAGTGTGCAAAACTAGCAACCTCGGGTACTAGTGTAGCGCCTGGCGGCAAGGATTGGACCGTCAGGCGATAATTACATTTTCATGAAGGCCCTGCAATGTGAGGCACCTAGTGGTGAGTGTTGTCCCGCCAGGTGATATATGCATCACAAAGGCATCAGAGGCGCTTGGTGCCTGGCGGTACATGTCCCCCGTTAGGCGGTCTGGAAGCGTGTTTCGCCTAGCGACTTAGGAGCAGCGTCAGGCGATATTGTAGAAGCAGAATGTTGGTGTTCCTTGAGTTGTGGCTCAGAACGTATCCCTTGAGTTGTGGCTCGGGATAGGGGTTAAGCACATGGCATTACTTAAGTTGTGGCTCAGAATAGCATCTCGTGAGTTGTGGCTCGGGATGGCGGATGAACACCAGGAACTATTGAGTTGTGGCTCGGGTAGACAAGTGTTGTCGGTGTAAGTGTGTGGGTTGTGGCTCGTACGACGGGTCTAGATAGATTGACCTCCTTGGTATGAGACCATCGAGTTTGGTAGTCTTGAGACATTACGAATGATAATCGTATTGGGAACTCCACCTAGCGTTATGGAGTGTGGTCCTTAGCATGGTTTCCCGCACGTGCTCTACTAGTTGTGGTTGGTAGGTGTGGTAGCAAGACACCTCGAGGTACTCATCAGAAGACATAGAACACGAGTAATATGGTGGTGGCCATGTGATAACGAATTTCATTGAGAGTACCTAGTTTTGCAATAAATTTGTAAACACTTATGTGACATTTTTATATTTATTTCGAGTTTATAATTTATGGATTTTGGATTATTTGCTTGTGTAATAAATGTTTTCATTCCCCGTGTTTTAGGGATTGAGACACGATAAATGATGTTTTTTTATATATATCTCTAATTTATTTTATTAAAAATTCGTAATATGCAGTCAGGATGTTACAAGAGGTGTTGAGCTCGTGATTTTGACGTGATTGGTTAAATTGTATATGTATGAAATAAATTATGCATCATTCATCTATGTACATATCTCGAGTTTTTGGGTTTCTGGAAAGTTTTCCAAAAACTGCCTGGCGGACATTCAAACCCAGGTTCTCAGTTTCCGCTTTGAATCGCTTGGCGGCGAAAAACTATCGCCAGGCGATGTATGCAAGGCTGTTGTGTTTTGGGTGTTATTTAGTTTCTGGGAACTTGAGGGACTCATGGGAGTCTCTATAATCCGGGATGCTGAGCAATTAGACTAATTGTGTGGTGATAACCAATAATTTCTATTATTCAATGGAGATTGATATATATAAGTACTAGGGTTGAATATTTGGGGGATTTATGTTATGAAACAGATTGTGTAATCAATAGCAATACAATTCAGGTGTTGGAAATTCTGATGTAATAAGAGTAATTAATTGCATATGCGTGAAGTGTATAAAGTGGAAAATAGAGAAACTAGCCTGGAATCGAACTTTGGGTTTCTCGCAGGTGCATGGCAAAATTTTGGGTTTCCCAGGTGCCGCTAGGCGCCAACACAAAGGCAAGGGGTTATGCGTGGCTCTTGGGTACAATTGTGAGTTGGGTCTCTACAGAAGTAGAATTTAATTATGATATAAATTATAGGTCATTAGACAGGGGCCTAGGATAGTTTATTTATGAATTAGTAGTATGAATTAACTTGGGGTTAATTGGGGTTTGGGAAGAATCATGAAAATAACAACACTATAGTAAAGGCGTCATTAAATTAGAGTCCTGCTGGATTGAAAGGCATAATACAATTAGGAACTTAAGTGTCAATGAAGATGCATGAGTTGGATATGAGGTGAATTAGGGGTTAAAGTTGGACTCTTAGGGGGGTTGAAATTGGGTGTACATGGAGGTAGAAATTGGGAACAGTGGTAGCATCTTTGCGATATGAGGTGACTTTGGCATATTGATGTAAGCATAGGTTGTATTTGGTTATTTCAAATGGATGGTATGATGGAATTGGTGAATAGATTTGGGAATAAAAAAATTAGTAAGACCATGGAGTATAGGTTACCATTCATTTGAATGAGACTTAAATAACTGATCGTACTGTGGGGAACTTGTAATGGTCAAATTGTATCCTAGTTCGTATGAAGTGAAAACCAGTAAACTCGTGTACTAGTGTAGCACCTGGCGGTGAGGTTTGAATCGCCAAGCGAAAGCTACAAAACAGAAGGTCCTGGAACGCGAGGCGCCTAGCAGTGAATGTTGTCCCGCCAGGCGATATCTGCAGGGTAGAGGCATCAAAGGTAGAGCTGTCAAAATGGGTTGGAACCTGCGAGCCAACCCGGCTCACCACGGGTTTGGACCGGGTTGGGTTGAAATTTTTTTACAAATTTTAATACGGGTTGATTTTTGACCCGACTCATTTAGAACCCAGCTCATCCGGGTTGAACCCGTGGTGAGCCGGGTTGGCTCCTTAACCCGCAGATAAAAGGATCACACAAGTGTTTTTATTTTATTTTTATTAAGTTGGGCTTTACATTTGGGTCATGTGAGGTTGTTTTTTTATCGAACACAAATAATTTGTAATTTTTTTTTATTTTGGTTTGTATTTGGATTGTATTAAAGTTTATTTAGATTTTAATTAGAATTGCAATTTAGTTTTGACTGAAAAAAAATAAAAAAATAAATTTCTTTTTAATTAAGTGAACCCGTAAGCCAACCCGTTTAACCCATCAACCCGTGGTGGGTCGGACCGGGTTCAAATTTTTTTGGCTCGCTAAAAAGTGAGCCGGGTTGGGTTGGCTCACTAAATCATCAACTCGTGGTGGGTCGAGCCGGATCGGACCTAGTTACCCGTTTTGACAGCTCTAATCAAAGGCGCTCGGCGCCTGGTAGTACGCAGCCCCTGTCACGCGGTCTGAAAGCAAAGTTCGCCTGGTGGCTCAGGAGTAGCACCAAGCGATAACCTAAAGTCAGAATGTCTGTGTTCTTTTGATGTGTGTGGTCTACAAGGCTTTAGTGATACCTTAAAGGTCAGCTTACTGGAGTGTTCCTTGAGTTTTGGCTCGGAACGTATCCCTTGAGTTGTGGCTCAAGATGGCGGATGAACACGAAGAACTCTTGAGTTGTGACTCAGGTTGGTGAGTGTTACCGTTGCGACTGTGCGAGTTGTGGCTCGTATGGATGGGTTCAAATAGATTGCCCTCCCCAGTATTTAGTTGACGAATTTGGTAGTCTTGGGACGTTACGAATTATGTTCATTGATGAGTCATTATTTTCTTCTATTCCACTAGCCTTTGTGCACCCATTAGACAGTTGATTAGTGCTTAATTGTTCATCATTAGAGTGTTTTTCATCTGTTGGGCTTTATTGGGCCACTGTTTCGAATTTGGACTAATTTCACATTATTT
>Ga0214545_1002998_pt1 | contig 32440 bp, 14 predicted proteins | sample CNSS4metaG_FD_160064 | JGI IMG/M metagenome (GOLD analysis project Ga0214545, IMG submission 160064) | Root nodule microbial communities from cowpea collected in UCLA plant growth center, Los Angeles, California, USA - CNSS4 | ecosystem: Host-associated > Plants > Roots > Nodule | place: USA...
TTCCTCAAATTGACACTAAATTTACTTTTTTATAAATTTTATGGTGATATTCTTACTAAAATTAACGTTTTTATTAAATATTTCTATAAATATTTTAAATTAACTTTAAATTCTACACAAAATATTAGACTTTGATTTTGTTTTGAACTTGAAATTTAGTTCCTAAATTTATGTGTGACAAGTTATTTGATTTTTAATCTTTACCAAATTTGTATAATATGATACACTTGATGCCTTTATATATGATGACAAAATTGTTAATTTTTGAAATTAAGTTTGGGGTTTCACTTTGTTTAATAATAAAACTAAAAAAAATTATTTAAAAATATTTCTATAAATATTTAATAAAAATGTCAATTTTATTAAGAATATCATCATCAGTTGTATACAAAGATTAAATTGAGTCTCAATCTAAGGAGAGACAATATTGCTTCATTTTTATAAAAATTGGGACTAAATTGAAACTAAAAACAAATATAGGGACCAAATTGAGTTACTTTGACACGTGGCACAACGGTGAAATGACACGTGTCAAAAATAAAAAAAAAAATCAAAAAATTCAAAAAAAAATTCAAAAAAAATTAAAAAAAAATTTAAAAAATTTAAAAAAAACTAGAAATTGACACGTGACATTGACTTTAACACCGTCTGGTCAAAGTGACATTGACTTTAACACCGTCTGGTCAAAGTTAACTGTGAGGACCAAATTGAGTCATTTTTAAAAAAATGAGGACCAAATTGAGACAACGAAAAACGTAAGAAGCAAAATGAAATTTCATGACAAATAGAAAGACCAAAAGGGTAATTTAACCTAAAATGTATTGAGATTACTCTGAAATGTTAGAGAAGTAGTTTGCAAACAATTTATGATTGAATTGAAATGTATATTTAAGCTTAAATTAATTTGAATGACATGTGTGTATAATATATAAATGTTTAATGACATAATATTTACCTGAGTTGGACTTGCATTTGAATAATTATCAATTTATATTGAGTGCATGAAATTATATTGTATGAAATCATTTGAGGTTACCTGGTGAAAATATATTGACTAATTTGTAAAGTATAAGTATTAATTAAGCACAAGAAGCTATAATTAATAGAGATATATGTTTAACTTATTATTTAAACCATTGATATTAAAATATTAAGTGATAAAAGAAGAAGAAAAAGTTCTTGAACACCAAAAACACATTGGTGGATGTAGGAATGTTGGTGCAATAAATATCCTGACTTGTAAAGTTGAGATCCACTCATAAATTATTATTTTTTTAAATTAATCAAATATTAGTTTATAATAGAATATTCTTAATTCAGATCACTAATAAAAAACAAAAATGCTTAATTTACATGATAGGCAATCAACTTTCTTAAATTCAATACATATATTTGTCATTTGAATTAAATGTTGCTCATTCTTAGATCAACACAACTACATGTATTTTTGTCAATAAAAAATGACAAAGTAGATTAAGTTGGAATGAAAAGTGTTCCAATTAAATTAGATAATAAATTATTCTAAAAGTAAAAGTAAAATAAGCAATAAATAATTTTAACATTTTATATTATATATTATATATATATATATATATATATATATATATATATATATATATATATATATCCATCACGTCAATAATGATTTCCTAACACAATTTTTAAATTGAAAACATTATTCACAAACTAAATGCATAGTAAATAAATAAAAATGAGTTTAATTACATTTAAATTCTCTTTTTACTTTTACCGATTTTCTTAGTTCCAAATTTCATTTTATTCAATCTGATAGTTCATCAACAGAGAAATAATTATCTGATACTTAATTTATGTCTAGTGAAATAATTCACGTAAAAAAGCGTAATAACATTTTTATAAATAAGTAGAAGATATTTATGTCAAGCTCTTTATTAGCTCACATAAATAAGATAATTTATGTCAAATACTATTGGGTCTAACATAAATTGTCTAGTCAACCAATAAGGAGTTTGACATAAATTTACTTTTATATATCATATATAGGTTCTCATTATTTTTCATTGTGCGAAACATGTCAAAAATGCTTTTTCGAGTTAGTTTGTCTCTAATGATGAAATAATGCTAGTTTGAGATTCATTTCTGACCAAGTCTTCTTTTTCTTCTTCTTGTATGATGGGCTTCTATTGGACAACTTTTGTCCAATTTGTTTCGTCGTTGAGTTTTGTTTTTGCTAAACTTTTCCTTTTAATTTGTGATCGTGATTGTGATTATTTCTTAGAGAACTCGGTTGTGGTTTTGCGTGAGCGTCTTGTTGTTTGTATATCATGTTTGTCACATTAAGAATATGTTGTAGTGGTAAGAAAAACTTGTGTCTTTTGGATTTTTATGACATTTAAAATCAATAATGAATATTTGTTCTTACCTTAGTTTATTTCTATCACAAATAAAAAAAAATGATAAAATGAGTATTTCTGAACTTGTTTCAATTTTGTGTGTTGTCTATCAAATAACATTTTTTATAAATTTGAAGAAGAGTTACTGAGTGTTACTTATTTGAAATATATTATAATTTATGTATTATAAGTATGTAGATAAGCAAAAACAAACTTTTCATTTATTAGATTAGAAATTAATGGGTGGTCTGTTAGCGGTTCGATAGAAGGTGCAATTGTCTTAACCCGTTCGTAAGATGAGATTTGCATCTCACATATATATTATGAAATTGTCTTATCTCTACTTGATATGGGATTTCCAACACTATACATATATTGTTTACTTTTAATTTAAACATGAGATGGATATAATTTTTTTCACCAATCAGAGACAAAAAGAAAATACGAGTTGATTTATAAAAGTTAAATAAGAAAATGGTAGTTATGTTTTTAGGTTAAGATAGAAAAAATAAATGTTTTTATTTCTCATTTATCTTTCTTTATTTCTTTAAAACTCTTTCTTTATCTCTTTTTGGGAGAAGATTTTTTTTCTTCTATAATTAGGATTTCAATGTGGTTCTTTACCAAGCCTTTGGAATCGTAATAGTGTATTGAATTAATGAAGTTTTGGAATAAAACTTTCTTAGCTAAATTTGGAGTAGTTTTACAATATTGAATGAACAAAAATGTGAAAATATGATTTCAAACTCTTTTATTTTTATTTTTAGATCGCTAACCTAAGAGATAGTGATTTTGTATTAGTGTTGATTTAATGATGTGATTTTGAATGAAATAGAAAGACATGTGTGTATTGATATGTGAAAACCTTCACATGACTTAATTGTAAGTGTTTTATGATTTTTATTTTTTACATCTCTCACTTAATTGACTTAAGTGCAAGTGATTTATGATTTTTATTTTTTAGATGTCTCACTTTGATTAGTTATTACTCAAGTGAGATAGATGTTGAATACTGATTTCCAAATATGGAGTTTTTTTGCAAGCAATGAGGTACATCATTCAAGCAATAACTCATCATTCAAGTTATGGTTTTTTTATTGAATGATGTTTCTTGAACAATGAAGTGTCACTGAAGTAACAATTCATCTTTCAAGTGAAAAAAAGACTAAATGCATTCTTTTTTTAGGATTATATCGTTTAAGTGAGAACAAATCGCTCGATTGAAGGTAGCTCGTTCCAGCAATATTTCCTATTTTTGTATTATATGTTTTGCTATTTAAAGGTGTTTTCATATGATATGATTTGTATATAATTGTATTGTTATATGGTATTTTGATTTCATTCTTGAAAAGTTAAAGGTTGTCTTCTAATGAATAATTGGAAATTCAAATATAGATTTTATTAGTGGTGTGAAGTATGGGTGGCAATGCGGCCCGCCCCGCCCCACATTTGGCACGTACAATGCGGGTTGGCACGCCCTACCCCACATTTTAATTGTGGGTTGAAATGTTTGGCCCGCCCCGCATAACTACGGGCTCGCGGGCCAGGCCGCTTTTTTTTATTTTTTATTTTTAAATTCTGATGATAAAACTTTCAATATTCAAAAAATTGGAAAATTTTAAGAAGTTCACAAAATTAAGCAAAGACTTTGAGAGAGTTTGATGATAAATTGATAATTTAACATTTTTATCATGTTCGTACTATGACATACACGATCTATTCTTTAAATTTTAGCACAGTAAACAATACATAATACTTGTCTTTATCGGTCATATAAGAATTTGAAACATTAATGCAAGAGTCCATAAAAAAATAATTGATATACACAAGTACAAATTTTTAATTTTTAATTTATTATTATTATTATTTTTATTTATACTGGCTTTGTGGGCCAGCCCGCGCGAACCACGGGATAATGTGAGCCTACGGGTTCACTATCCTGGTCCACCCCATGTTATTTTTGCAGGTTTGCGAACCGGTGCGAGTCGGTCCGACAGGTCATATCAGACCCATATTGCCACCCCAAATGTGAAGGTTAGTTATACAAGGTTTCACTAATAACCCAAACCATATAAATGAATGTATCTAGTGGTAAGAAGTTGACAAAGGATTCACAATACTTTAAGATTTAAGTGAAACTAATTTCGCTGGTCAGAAAAAGAAAAAAGTTCACAAATTTATTGGAAAGGAAATGCAAATACCAATGGAATTTCAACCTTCTTTTTCCACTTCACTTTTTTATATACAATCCTACGGTGTATATATATATATATTTGACTCTGCAGCCTCTGAGAAAGAAGCAAACAATCTAACATACTCCCTGCTAAGAGCATACATGCTGTGGTTGAACTTATTCTAAGAAAATAACCTTTTTCAATCTTGTTCCAATTAAAAAAAGATTATTTTTAAAATTAATAATGTGTGTGTGTGTGTGTGTGAACGAATTCACCATTTGGCCTCTAGAATTTTTCCTGAAATGGCAGTGGCAAGTGCTGTAGTGAAATTGGGATCCCTTGTCAAAGAAGTAGCCATTTGTTGAACCAAAAATTGTTGGATAGATGACTTTTGGGCACTTTCAAACAATCCTGATTTGACCAAATCAAGCCTTACAGTTGGACTTGACCCTTTTCCTCCTTCACTTTGCTTTGAACCAATTTCACCTCTTTCATTACAATGGTTATGCTCTCCTTCATATGTTGTAACAAGTATTGTAGGGTCTTCTAAACTCCTTTGCACCTGCACAATATTTGTTCATCACAAAGTTACAAAAAGTTTCACCAATAACTAAGATAAACTTACATAAGATATTAATATCAATCTCGTCTAAAACCTAATACAATGAGTTTATCGGTTTTTTTAACAGTGATTTTGAATTACTACTAAAGTGTGAAAAAAGTTACCTTCTTTTTAACGGGGCAGGTTGGGGCAAAGGAGCACCTGAAGTAAGCTCTAGGAGAAGGGTTATCCCTAGTGACCTTTTGACCATATTTCCTCCATTGATATCCATCCATCACATACTTCAATTACACCCAAAAAACAAAATCAAGATTGTTAGTATTATTATTCAGAGATAACTAATCAAAATTGAAGATGCTAATCACAAGTTTAGTAACTTACTAAGCTGTTATTAGAAGCTTCTGTCTTTACAAGAACCTTTTGAACCTTTGGGGAGGAGCTGAAATCCTTGTACCTTTTGAAGGAATCCTCTGTTATGGAGCTGCACTCACCATTGTTGTTGTTGTTGTTGTTAACAACACCAAATTTGTTGGTACAACACTCACTCTCTGCTTTTCTCTTGCGTGATTCAAGTTGCTCTTGCTCTAAATTTGTGTTCATCAATTGGGTCAATTGCTTCTGCAAAACCATGTAGCTGTCACACAAGTGGGTCAACATCTCAGTCAACCTCTTGTTCTCACGTCTCAGCCTCTGCAACTCTTCCTCCAAAACCATGTCCTGCTCACAGAATGTTCGGTGTCAGAAATTCAAGAAGTAAAATGATTCTTTTTGTACCCTTTTCTGGATACAAACCTTCATACACAACAACAATTTTGATTCTTACAGAAAACTGATGCTTTTTGTGTATGAGAATATGTACTAACCGTGTGAAGAGAAGAAGGATGAACGTTGAGATTGAGTGAAGTATCCAAGCATGTTGGTTCCATTGAAGATTGTTGGAAGAGAAAATGAAATTAATGTTTGGGAGAAAGTGAGGGGAGAGATATATAAGAGTGAGGAGAAGAGAGGAAAGTTGCAGGAAATGAGAAGAAAAAGCAACATGATGAACTCACGTCACCCAAATGTCGTCACTGCTTTGCTTTGGTGTATATTTAAGCATACACGTTTTGTTTTTGAAACATTATTATTATATATTAATAAAAGGTTAAGTCTGTTTTAGTTATTAAAATTTTACATGAAATAAAATTTAGGTTCGTATAAAATTTGATTCAAATTTTACAAATAAATAAATATAATTTTTTTATTTAATTAGTTCAACTTTTTTAAATGTTAAATCCATTTTTTAACTTATTCTAAAGTGAAATTATGTTAAATTATATAAACAATTAATATGTTAAAAAAACTTAACACAATAAAAAATAATTGAATTATAGAAAGGGTTAAATATATTTTTGATCTCTTAACTTTTAATGAATTTTGGAATTAGTCTATTTTAAAATTTTTGACCAATTTAGTCTTTCATCTTTCAAGATATGTGTAATTAGTCCTTTTAATCAAATTTTGTTAGGTTTATTTAATGTTTCGTACGCATTCGAGATTGTATTTGAGTTGTTTATACTGTTTAACATATTTTTGTTTTAATGTTAAGTTAAATATTATTATGAAATGTGCTTGAAATATTAAATAAACTTAACAAAATTTGATTAAAATGACTAAATTCACACGTATTTCGAAACATAATAAATTGGTCCAAAGTTTTGAAATAGACTAATTTCAACATTTACCAAATGTTAAGCAAAAAAACATATTTAATCCTTCAAAACAATTTATTTATTTAAAAAATTTGAGAATTAAAATATATAAAAAAATTTCACAAAAATAAATTTTAATTTTGCATCAGAATTTAAAAACTAAAAAAATATTTATCCCCTTAATAAACCGTCGTTTTATTTGTCGGTTGTTTTATATACAGGTGACACGACAAAGTTAGAACAAAACTTCTTCCATATTTTATTTCAGCTTCTACCTTCCATATGTCATCTGTGAATTACCACTTTTTTTCCCAATTAATAAAACTGTTTAAGTTCCTTTTCAAGTATTAAAATGTATATTAATTTAGCATCTAGATTAATATTTTCATTGACATTAAAGAATTCATTTGAAGACTGTTTCATTAATTGAAACACTATGTAACATGATTTTGAGGATCGAATAAATAATATGTTTATTATAATAAATGTTATAAAATTATAATTATATAACACTTATTATAATAAAAATGTATAATTTTAGTATATATATATTTTAATTTTATTAACTTTATTAATTCTATTTAAATTTTATTAATAATTGAGATAATAATTCTTTTATTAAAATTGTAATCTTTTATTATATTAAAAATAAAATATTACTTGTTATAATTAACAATTATTTAATTTTTAAATACAAAAAAAAAATGTATGAAATTTTTATTTAAAATATATTCAAAAAATATTTCGGAGATGAATTTTTTTTAAATCATTTGTACTATTGAAAAAATATATAATTTAAATATTTAACGCAATCACCTACTTAAATATAAAACAACCAAGTTAGAAATAATATGTATAACCTCCTTATCTTTTATAATAATAACAATAATAATAATAATAATAATAATAATAATAATAATTACATCATTAATATTTTTTTATATATATTTTATATATATATATATATATATATATATATATATATATATATAAATTCACAATTCTATCTTATTTAAATTTTGTAATTATTTTTCTCTTTTAGATTTAATTAACTATATGTAACAATTCAATTAAGTACATCATCCTATTAATTATAGTATCACAAAGTATTAAGCATAGTTAAACTTATAAGTAGATATTATACTATTCCACAATAAATTATATTTTAAAACTTTTATACATATGTAAAATTCCATAAAGAGGATGATTTGTACAATATAAAATTCTTATACCTAAGGTATAATTCTTTACTATTCAACCTTCAATAGTCTCATCGTTGTTCATCTTTCTCACATGTATTATCATTTGTTCACGTACAATATACGATTATCGCAAATAGATATCAGACACCACAAAAACAAAGGGTAAACTTATTTATGAATTTCTTTCATGCATTTCATACTACGTCTTTCGTGTTTGAATCAGATAATTATCATTCATCAAAATATTGATATGATTTAGACTCAATTCCAAAATAACATGTATTAAGTCGAATATGAATGAAGTCATGCACTGTCATGTAGTCTTATAGTACAATGTCATGACCGACCTAGATTTACACGGCCTATTACAATGTCAATCAAAAAACTAATATATTCCTACCAAATAATCATTCATTCAACATAATCCAACAAAACCTCCAACTTGTTCTTGTTTCACATAACCATTGTAATTTCAAACCATACTCATTTATCTATTCGATTGAAAATCTTTATATATTCAAAGAAATGTATCTTTCAGATTTCATGGAGGATTATAAATACATGTTATATATAATATGTGATGGTTTATTGCTTAATATGTAACTTGTAATAGTTTAGTTAGTAATGTAAATCAACTGATTCCACTAATATTGATAACTAAAATAACCAGAAAAGATAAAAACCATTTTACAGAGCAAAAATAAACTTACTTTATTTTAAAATCTGATATGTTCAAAATACTCCTTAGCTCCTCAATTTCAACGTGACATTATCACATTTTAAAATAGATGAGAAATGAAGAAGAAATTAAGTAAGTCTATCCACAGTAAATAAATTATCAAGGATAAAATTATAAAAGTAATTAAATAATTATTCTAATAATTATTCGTTATTTTTAAAAATATAATGTATTTCAATAGTAATTATTGTAATTTATTTTTTATACTTTATTGTTATAAGAAAAAAAAAAGTAGACAAACATACGCCTAATAATGGTCTTCTATCACACTTCTATCCTCTCTTTTTTCATTATTTCTATTATCACATCATTTGTTATATCACTCTTTTTTCTTCTTCTATATCTCGCTCCTTTTCATTTTCTACACTTTTTTTTTTAATTTCTATTAACGGTTATTATGATTTTGTATTACCACCAACTAATAAAAAATAATCGTTAGCATAATTTAAAAAAAAAAAGATAAAAATCAACAACTTCATCAAATATATTTAACTTTAAATTGATTTGATGATAGTGTTACAACATTTACATTTTAATAACACTATCATCTGTTTCTCATAAATAAAAACAAAATATGATATTATTTTTTCAAATTTAGTTAACATCAACTTATCCAATTGGTATTAAAATAAATTTGAAATTTATAAATTAATATTTTGATATATCATTTCAAATTAACGAGTGATTCTAAAACAATTTCATAAGCTGAAATATGTAATGATTTTATTAAAAAAAAAAAAACACATCAAACTATATTAGTGTGGAAAGACGTTGATGTTTGATCTTCTAAGAGTGCTTGAAAATTTAATTTCACCAAGTGGTTAAGCTTATCTCTTTAAACATTAATTGTTGACGTTGAATTTAGAAATATTAATTTTCAATCAGTAATAAATAAAAAGAGTACCTCTTTGACTTTGTAACATTTTAAGCTTTTCATTTCTCATTGATAATGAAGTCTTTCTAAAATATTCAGTATTGTATTTCTTTTCATTTTTTTATGAATAATTTTTTTTATAATTTTATTGTCAAAATAAATATTTTTTGTGATTTTTTAAAATAATTTTTATTTATTTTGTAGGTACTTTTATAACTAAAAAATAATTAAATTTTAAAAAACAGTCAATTAAAAAATATTATTTAAAGGATAAAATTAATAAAATAATTATTTTAATTAAAAAAATTATACAAAGGATAAAATTAAAAAAAATGTGGAAAAAAAAGGAGAAAGGAGGTATAGAGTCAGTGATATTTTTTTTCTACCACTATTGTATTTATCTTATTTATTTTTACTCCTCCCTCGTATACTTTAAAAAGTTATATAATTTCTATTTAAAAAAGTGCATCACGTTTCATGCATAAACACAAAATTGAAACAACCATAGCTTGTCCTTTCTGATAAAAATAATTATAAAAAATATTACATGTGTTGAATCTTCAATCTTCTGTTTTCATGTAATTATTGATGAAAAAACACGTTTTTGCCTCTTGATTTTCTGAACATTTTAATTATATTTGTTTGGAAGATAAATTAAGATAACTTTATTTTTGTGAATTTCATTTGTTTGGTTTTAACTTTTCCCGCAAAAGAAATACTGTTATGTAAAATACAAGTAATGTTATAATTTAAGTTTTCAGGATAAATATTTTGTCTTTCCGTGTGATCTTATTAGTAGTATTTGATGATTTTTTTTGCTAGTTGAAGCATTTATAAAAAAAAAAACGTTTTTAAAACACTGGTAAGTAGTTTCAACATATTCTTGATGGAAAATTTCTCCTTAACTAATTCATTTGAGAAGAATAAAAAAAAGGACATAAATTTAGATAAGTTCGATTATACTTAAAAATCAAGTTTTTATGGATCCAACTTTATCTATCGTAGAAAGAGAGAAAACATTTTTTGTAAGCTGAAAAATTTAGAATGAACAAAGAGTTTGTTCGGATAAATATTTTAAAAAAATTGTTTATTTTTTTTAGAGGATTTTAAATATTTTACAATAAAAGATGTTATTTGGATAAGGTGTTTTAAAAGAAATTGAAATTTTTAGAATTCTATTAAATTAATAAAATTATTTAAAATTAGATAATTTCACATTTAGTTTAAAAGATGAATTTAAAAAATTTTATATGTTATCATTTTTTTTATATATTCGTATTTTTCTCATAGTTCAACTTTTGTTGTGCATTATTGATTTGATTAAAATCGAGATATTATCAAAATAATCATTTTTAAGTTAATATCATTATAAGAATTTTGTTTATTATCAATATTTTTCACAATAAATTTTAATTTATTAACGGATTTTGAATGTAAATTTTACCGATGGATATTTATGTCGAAACAAACTAAATCTATAAAATTTGTCGGATTGATAACTTATTATTATAATTATCAACAAATATTTTTATCAATACTTAATCATTATATTTATTAACAATAGATGGAAAATAAAACCTAAAAAGATAAAAATAATCTGAACCGGTGGTGGTGGTGCGATTGTCAGTGGGGAAGAAAAAAAAAGTAAACAAAAAATAAGAGAATGAAAAGGAAGAAAGAGATCCTATCGTCCATTTAATAAAAAATTTTACTGAGAAATTTATGTCTGTTGATAATTCTTGATAAATATAATTTACCGATAAATTTTGGTTGTTACTAACAAATAATGACTTTTTATTATTACTGACAAATAATAGTGATAATATATAATATTTTTTTAGTGTGTTGGATATGAATTTTTGTAGTGTATTAAATGGAATTTTCTTACTGGTATTAATTAATAATTATTTTATGATTTAAATTGTTAAATTATTTTTTTATCACAATTATATATTACTAGATATTAAATAGAGTTTTATCGGACGGTATGTCAGGAAAATTACTTTATTTTACATATGTGAATTATACTTCTTTTAATTGACGTCTGGCATGATTTTGTTTATCAATGTATAAGTTGATTTTTATCATTTTATGAGAGATACAAAATGTTATTCTTTATTAATAATTTATTACAAAAAAAAAAAATCTAATGTTATCTCAAAAACTCTCAGACAACATTAAGTATGGTTTTTTTTTTTTAATCAATATCAGTTGAGGCAATTTTTAGCCAACGTCAATAAAAAGTCGGCTAAAATCACCCAACTATCAACATTCTAAAAAATAACATTAATTGATTTCAACCTAAACAATTATAGCAAATATCAACTTAAAACAATATTTGTTAACATTAATTGAGAAAAGTTTCATAAATATTAGTTAATTTTTTATTTTATAAACGTTGATAAAAAATAACATCAAGATTGACTACCAAATATCATCAATGTTAGAATTTTTAAATTTGTACTTTTATTTAATATTTAAATAATTTTTACATTTAGTGTAATTAAAATACTTCATCCAAACAAGAAAATAAAATTCACTATATTTGAATTAACTTATTCACACAAAACATTTAAAAAATGAATCAATATTTAGGGATTTGTAACTATTTTGAAACATTGTAACAATGTACAACTTTTTTATGCAAGATAGTGCAATATATTATTGAATATATTGTATTGTAGTATGGTGGGTGATGTTTGAATAAATTGTATATATGGATTTTATGTTTTTCACATTGCATCCAAAATAGCAACTCATTTTAAAAATATTACGGAAAAGGTTGAATTAATGTGTTACTTTCAACATGGTTATTGACACGACTATTGAAAAGTCACAAATTTTCAATATTGATTGTCTACTTTTAATACCAATTTTAAGGTTAAAAATACCAACTTGTTTCACCAAATTCAACTCACTTTGATATATATGAATGAATAAATAAATAAATCCCTATATCTTAATGTATGAGTAAATAATAAAATAGTTGGTACTTACTAAGCAAATCAATCTCTTATACTGTTTCATGCAACACGTGTCTTTGAGTTAGCCCTTGCATAAAATAAACCTTTTTTAAAATAAACTTTTTTTAAAATATGAATCTCGTGCAACTGTCTGCATTCACTTTTCAGAAGCTTGAGGAGTCGCCAAATCCACGTGGTTATGGTTGTGGTCGGAATACAAATATTAAATGGTTTCAAACTAACTTGTGAACTCAACACATTTAACGAAATTATAATTAAGTACTACTTGATTTAGGTTCGAATAGGTAAATTTTAAACAAAATCAATGAAGTTTCATCATTAAGTTCCAATATTGATTTCATATTTTCAGCTTAATGTAAGCTTTGAATCAATCTAAAATAATCCCATCTCAACATTGTAGTAGAAACATATTTAAGTCAGTGCAAACATTATTTTAGAAGTTGAGTTAAATTTAAATTCAACTTTTTAAAATGGTATTAAAATTGTTTCAAATTCATTGCAATAAAAAATGTTATTTATTAGACATATAGTATCATTCAGTAAGCTACTCTTATAAGTCAATTTAGTGGAGTTAAGTTGAACTTAAATTCAATTTTTAAAATCATATCAAATTATTATTATATATATATATATATATTATTTTATTTTATTTTAATTTATTTGTATATATACTTAGAAATTAATATTTAAAGCATATTTAATTATATAAATATTTTATAAGTTTTGAATTGATTAATTGGTATTTTTAATTGGATAAATTAAAATAATTATTATGTTAAATTACTCTTTATAACTAATAATTAAAATTTAATTTGTAAATTTTAATAATTCAAATTATAATAGTATTGCATATTTACGCTCTTAACCTGCTAAATTTGGCGGGCTAGACTAGTCGGACCAAAATAGACTGGCGAGTTGAAAATTGCAACTCAATCTGTCCTGTTTTGACAAGTTGATGGTTGGTACGTGCTAGTGCCCATTTTGACACTCCTAAAAATAACTCAAACAAAACTATTTATTTATATTTTTTTTATAATAAGTATAATTTGCTTATATTGTGCGGAGGGTAATTTTTATTATGAATTTAGTGTGAACTTCCATACTTTGTATTCATTTATTTTATTTTTAATAAATTTTATATGATGACAAAATATTGATAAGTTATGAGGTGTCAACATAATTGAAATGTTAAAGTTTATAATGATATCTAACGTGACCTTATTTAGAATGGGAGAAGCCTTATATTGAAAAACTCTTCGCAAATCACAAATATTGTATAATATAATTAAGAATTAACAAATAACCTAGGAAAAGATATTTCTTATTCAATTTATAAATAAATCTCTTAGAAATGTTTAAAAATGTATAAGTATGGTCATCTACTAATTTACTAAAAAAATAACTCTTATTATTTAGTATCATGTGTACCTCCTATTTATTATAGTTTCATCTTCGGTTAACTAAAGTATGGTGATTGCATTTTACCATTTCTAATAGTATTAATAACTAATCATTTGTCAAGAATCTTAGTTTGGTAGATAAATTTAATGAGTTTAATTTTATATGTTAGGTTCACACGTGGTCATGATACTATTAAATTGGTCAGACCCACAATTTTGCTATAACAAATCAAATTAGTCAAAAACATCATAAAATAATAAGAAGTTTAAATGTTTCATATGAACGTTTGAATTTCTCTTCTATGTAATTTTTTTAATACAACATCTTCCAATTTAATCAACGCATTTAAATATATCCACTACATATATCAAATTACACGTGATTGTTTTAAATTATTTAAATATCTTAAATTCAAAATTTTATATGTAAAATTGTTTTAAATATCTGGACTTAATCATAGTAGGCATTTTTTTTTCATAAGCAATATTTATAAGAAAAATAGTCAAACTTTCATTAAAATAAACAATAAGTTAATATTATGGCATAATTAGTAACGTGAGTCTTGTATTTAGAAAATTGATTGTTTTAGTTATTTTATTATATTTTTATTCAATTGAGTCTCATGCTAAATTGAGTTAATGTAATCTTATATGTTAATTTGATATTAACATAATTTTAAAGGTAGATGCTAGTCCAATAAAATATTAAATAATAATTTAATTTCTATATTTAAGCATATGAGATAACGTGGTTTTTATAAAGTTTTTACTCCATTGAGCTATTATCATTTTTTTTAAATAGAGTTATGCGTTTTTTACTGTGAAATCAGTATTAACATTGTTAAGATGTGACATATGTAGTTCCAAATATGTATTCTTTGTGATACAATCTCTCATATTTAATATATTTGTTTTTGTCTATTGTATTATCATTTTTTTAAAATAGAGTTATGCGGTTTTTATTGTGAAATCAGTATTAACATTGTTAAGATGTGACATATGTGGTTCCAAATATGTATTCTTTGTGATATAATCTCATCGGAATTGTCTCCTTCATATTCAAGATATTTGTTTTTGTCTATTATATCATCACAGATAGGTTATGAACTCAATTGTGACTTCTTAATTCATTTTTCGAATCGTTCTAACGATGCTGATAAAAAAATACCACATTATCTTTATATAAAAAATATTAAAATTCAATTTAGTGAAAAAAAATATAGAAACCAAATTATTAATTAGTTTTTTTATTAAAAAAATTAATTTAGTCAATCATATTTATTCTATTTAATAAAATTTGATACTCGATTTAATAAAAGAATAATTTAAAAACCAAAGATCGAATTATTAATTAAACCTTGATATTATTTAGTTTTGCTAATTAAAATATATTGTTTGAAATATTTTTCACCAGGACTTAATATTAGGATTTTGCACTAAGAAAGATAAATTTATTGGGTTTTTGTAGTTTTCCATAGATAATAAAAAACAAGGCATGGAGAATAAAATTTCAATTGTTTGAAGGGATTTTGAGATAAGATAACAAATGTAGCTAACTGTTTTTTATATTTTATTATAAAATATTGTTTTTATTTCTTGTAATTGAATCAATAAAGAGTGTATTAATAATATGTAAAAAAAAAATCAACTTAGATAGATAAACAAACGTCAAATCTAAAATCCGAGTTTATTTTAATTATGAATGAGAGACATTAGTTAAGACAATTATATTATTGAACTGACAACAACTATGGTTTTGGATTCAATGCCAATATTAATCAAGATCAATACGTGTTCTTAATTAACAATTTAATATCATAATTTGAAAATGATATGGGTGACACCTCATTCAATCGTAGACATTTACACGTCACTCGATTACGTTAGGGTAGGTTCTTTAATTATTTCTATGTTTTTTTCCACACGATTCAATTTCCATACTTTGAAAAAGTTGAATTTTCTTTGTTCTTTCTTTTTCTTTCCAACGAATATCTCAGTCGTTTTCATATTTTCCTATCTCAAAGGAAATTGCTCTCTCTTTTGAGCATCTTGTTCTACACAAAACATTTTTTTTTCTTCGACGTTGATTTTTATCCTCCATTAATGGCGGGTCTAAATCAAAGAATAGTGTTGTGCATGAAATTCCATATCTTTGATGAAAATGGAAACTGGGTTGCACTTGCTTTCAGTCAAAAACTTTTTATTAATTAATTTCCCAACTTTTCAATTATTAAACTCTTAGTTACTTACACTCGTGCCACCACACTTATTTAGGTGTTGGAAAAATGGGTGGGTATGTTTCTTTCTATCTTAAATTTTCATAAAGTGCTTTTGAATTTGCATTTAATATATTTCTGAATTAATTCAATTTGTTGGTGTATCATATTGAGTTTTAGTGTTTAAAAAAAAGATTATAAAATTATAATCGTGATATACTTTATAATATATTCTATGATATTTTAAGAGATTCTCATATATTTATAAATATTTGTCTTTCTCAAACCACAATAATTTTAACAAAGTAATTAAATACTCAAATACAAATTTTACAGCATGTAGTGATTCTAATGTATCATTACACTTAAAATTGAAATACTAGCCTTAGATAAATTATCTAAATAAGGATATTTGTTTTCATAAGCGAGGAGTCTTAAATAATTTAAAATATTGAGGTCAAAATCCTCACATTATTTAAAAGTAAAATAAAAAATCTCGTGTTCCTTAAAAAGTATGGTCAATATTAGTTTGCTTATAAATAACAATTTTTACATGTAACGTGCTTTATTATCTATTCAGCTATAGCTAGATGAAATATATAATATTAACACCAAATATATATAATATAAAATACAAAATTTAATTACATTCTTAAAAAACTATTCACAACAAAACTGAGGGAAATAAAACACAATACAACAACTATCTAATTTCAGTTAACTTTTTTACTTCCATCTTTAATACTATGTGTTGTCTTACCAAATATAATAATAACAATACATATAAAAAAGAAAAGGAGTGAGTTAATTTTAAAAGAAACAACGTACAACATAAAACATAAAACATATATTAATCATATCACACTATTATCATAACAAAATATACATAAAATATATATTAATCATGTCACACTATTATCATAACATGCACACAAAAAGTTAAAAACTAATCACTTTCGTAAAATATTACTTTGATGCATTATTATAACACTTGAATAGTCTTTGTAGACAACATAAAATTCACGTAAAAATACATGAAAATAAAAGTTTAAAATACATAAGTATCTATTCAATGAAACTTCTATTCTATTATTATAATTATGAAAACTTAATCATAAGAGTAGAGAGTATACTTAAAAAAAAGTTCACTAGTTAAGACAGATTCATGAACTAAATATCATATTAAATGATTTTTTTTAATTTAGTCAATTAATGTTGTTTAACTCATTTTTTTAATATAACAATTATTATTAAGATTCAAACGAAAAAATAATAATCTAAGGAAACAATAATTTATTTAATAAGAGAGTATGGAAGCTTAAATATCATATTAAATAAATCATGTCGACAACATACAACATGCAATGCAATGCATTTTCGTGTATAAATGCATGAAAGACCATAAATTGGTGATTTAGGTCAATCATAATAATAAGGTTTTCAAAAGAATGTTTCAAAATCAAGCAAGTCAAGTCATGCCAAACTACCAAATCGTTTTTATAGTAATGTGTGGTCATCATGATGACATGTTCAGATGACATCTTCTTGCGTATTTTATTATAAGGAAATTATAATGTCATATAACTAAACCAAAAAGTAAAGTTTAAACATAATTATGAAAAAAAAAAAACATCTTACAAATTGTCTTATTACAAATCGGGACAAACTTTTTAAATAAAAATACATCAAACTCCTTCTCTTTGATAAGCAATGAAGAAGTGATAAAAATTACTAAAACTGAAGGGTTAAATGCAATTCAAAAGTAAACTTTAAACAATTTGTTAACAAAATAAATGTATATTTTTTAATTTAAGAAAAATACTTATAATTTGAAACTGATGAGTGCGCAAGAAACAAAAAATGTAGTCATCAATGCAGGCTAGCTGCGGACCCACGGGACCGGATCTACTCAGACTCACATCTTGCGACTCATGAGTTCAATGACAATTTAAATGACATTATATTTTATAAAATTAATTTTTTTTGTTATGTAAATTTTATTACAAATTATGCAATTTCTTATGGAATTATTTGAACAACCGCACTCTACATAATTTAGGATGTGGTTAGATTAGTGTTTAAAATATCAAGTTTGGTTAAACTTAATTTTGATTTTAAGTTAAAAGTAAGTTTGATCTAGCTTGTTTAGATACTTTTATTTTCGAAATTACAATCAGAGTTATTTTGGATGATATTAATAAAAAAACACTTTGTGAGTATTAAATTGACCATGAATTTTATATTATATTATTAAGATAATTCTTTTTCATAAATCTAAATCGATAATTTACAATTAATATATCATATTTTGATATCGAAAGAAAATTATATATTGTTTTGATCTTAAGTTTGTCGAGATAATATTTTCAAAGTCAATCATCACATATGATGTATTATATACTTTAGAGCTTAGAATTTATTCACAATTTTATTTTTAAAAGGTGTCTCAGAGGATAGAAAAATATGTATTTAAATTGTTTTTAATGTTTCGACCTCAAATTTATTGAGATAACATTGTTATGGTCAATCATCGCATCCAAGGTATTGTCCGTTTTGAAGTTTGGAGCTCCTCTATGATTTTGTCCTTAAAAGGCACCCTAAAGAGTTGAACAAGAAAAATGTATTTAAATTTTCCTTGGTCTTTACTTTTAAACAACGCGCCACTATTGAGTGTATTGAAACAAGCCCCCTAGTTGAGGGCTAGGAGAGTTTTTGTCCTCAAACACAACACCAATATTCTGACTTCAAGTTCGTTGATATAACATTGTTAGGTCAATCACTACATCCAAGGTATATTGTACACTTTGGAACTCAAAGCTCTGTCACAATTTTGTTATTAATATGGATGTATGTAAACTAGCATTGATTTCGACTCTTAAACAATGTTGAACTATTGGATGTATTGGAACAAACCCTCAACTGAGGTCTAAAGGAAAATAAGGGTTCTTTTTTGGTAAGAACATATATTTTGTTATGTTTTAGTAAATTTGAATTTGTATAGTATTTTTATTTTATGTGATTAGGGATAACAACTAGATGGGACGAAAACGAATTTCATTATTCCATATTCATCTCCAAAGTAAAAGTTCATTATCATCCCGGGTATAAGATTTTCATCCCATCCCATCCTTATCTCCCATCGAATAAGGGAAAACTCATATTCGTGCTCATACTCGCTTTCTTACGGTTTCAATATGAATTAATTATTTTTTATAAAAATAGTATAAATCACGTCAAAAGAAACATAATATTATCAAATATTCAATATCGAAAAGACATTGTCATATCTTCAATGTGAAATATTGAAAAATAAATTATAATTATTTAAATTTCATACCAAATAACAATTGGATAAAAGTGAAAGAATATTATATAAAATATTTCACAATTATACACAAATAAGATTTCATAAGAACCAAAACATCCATAAAGTTTGCATACATTAATGAAGATTCGATACAGTTAAAAAAGTTTTTTTAAAAATTATAAAAAAAATCAAAAAAGTTTAAAAATATTTCAAATGTCTCTTTACTACTTTCTTTTCTTAAAGATCAATAAAGATTATATTGAATGAAATCACACCGAAAAAAAAAATATTAAACTAATAATAATTCAAATTTAGACATAAATATTTATCTTTTGAACTTCAATCTATGTTGGATGGTGTAAATAAGATTTATGACAAAAACATTAAATTATTATATTATAGTAAATGAATGATTGTTATGCAATTGTAATGGTAAAATTATATTTATGAGAATGGATTAGAAAATAAGAATAATTATATAAAAAATTATCAAAACACTATTCTACACAATAAAACTAAACAACAAATAAGAATATTGAAAAAAAAAAAGATAAAAATATCAAACGATTTCATTTACCATTGAATAAAATTGCACAACGGACAAAATGTACAATTAAGGATATAATAATATAAAAAATACTTTGGAGATCTTATAAAACTTTCCAAATATCAAAAATATCAAAATAGTTAGACCGCTGAGAGATAATAAAAATTATTTTAGTAAAATAAAATCAAAGAAAACAAAAATTATGATTATAAAATAGAATACAGAAGATAAGTTTTTATATTAACTATTAAATGAAGGACTAACAAGATTGAAAATTTGAAATTGAGAGTCAAAATTTTTTAAGTGAAAAAAGATAGACAATAAATAAAAATATAAGGAAGGAGTAAAAATAAGCAACTTTGTTTTATTAACGTTTTTGCAAAATTAAGAAATATTTTTGTTGTTAGAAGTCTCACATCGACTAAAAATAAGACAATTTCATAATATATAAGTGAGGTGCAAACCTCATCTTACAAACCGATTTTGTGGGTTGAGTTAGGCTTAAAGTCAACTCCTAACAGTTATAATAAAATTTTATATTTGATACTCTAATTTAAAATATATAATTAGAATTTGTTTTTAAATATTTAATAATATTATGATTTTTATCATAATTTTTTGTTTTTTATAAGTTAATTAATCAATACTAAAATAATAAAAAATAGATATGAATATACGAATGTATACTCACTGTAATAAAAATGAATAAAATGGAGACGAGTTTTTTCTTTGACAATAAGTATACAGTAATGAATCTCCGTCCACCCGCCACTGCCATTCCTACTTCCATGAATCCCAATTGTGTGAATCTTAATGATATATACTATTTTTTTATCAAGCTAACTAGTCTTGAATTCATTTTTATATAATATTTGATTGAAAACCAGATGAAATTTCATTACTTTTAGTAAATTGTGAACGATTTCTTTATATAAGATTTCCACTTCACATGAAAAGATGGCAAAAGAAAACATTAAAATATAATATATTTAACGGAATCCAATTAGTCTCAATATTTTATTAATTTTTAAAACATATTATACTTTTACACGAGTGTGTGAACTAAACCAGCTTGAAAGTGTGAACATGACATAAATATGAAGTCACTAATAAGCATCATCCCATGACGTAACATGATCAAACGCCTCATGTTAATATTCAACCTCTTCTACCGCAAATTTTCTGGGAAATTTCCAATTTATTTTGTTCAAATTATACGTGGAACCCACTTTTTATAAATATCCTTTTCTACAAGTTATAAATAGTTGTTTCTACATAAATGTTTTGTGGGTTTGATAAGGGATTATGGTTGTAATTATATTTATATTTATTGAAGTTTAATAAATTCTCTAGTTTCAAATATATTTTTCTTATATGGAAAAGATGTTTATTCGGTTATCATCATGTATTTTCTATTTTTTTTTTCTCCATTCTTTTGTTTTTGTAAGGATTGAGATAATCCTATTGCGGTTAGGTTTATAGAGACGATTTTTTTAGAATATACAATATTAATGAGATCTGAGTTCAATCACATAAAAAATTGATATCACTCTCAACTAAAAAGACAGTGAATTTATGAGTCTTTATCTTTATATAGTGTTCTATTTTTTCATCTTTAACCAATATGAGACTTAGACTCATCTTTAAATTCCTAATAATTACATATTCTCAATATATTTGTTATTGTTGATAAAAAAAAGTATTTGATAAAAAATGTATGAAATGGAAAAAGAAAAGTATGGAAACTTTAAATAATGAAAGGTGTTTATGAAAATTGTTATTCATATATAGTGATATTTGCTTTGTGATTCTGTATTTACAAGTCAATGTCATTTAGTTTGGTGGTGTTGTTGCTTTGTCACATTTATCAGTGCCTCATCTTGTTCAAATAGTGATGGTTCCAGAAAAGCCATGTAAATGGTTTTAGGTCAAATTCGTTTCAAGGTACTTTATATAAGTTTCAGCACCACGAGCCCCACGATACACATAATGCCACCTTTTTTGGCTATACGAATTTTTGGATGATTCTTACGTGTGTAACGTGAAAGATAAAACCTTTGAATAGTTTTCTAACAATTCTTTGAAAGAAGGAGCACCTACGTTCCCATGTTAATATTGAATTCATAGAAAACACCTAAATATGTATTCATACGTTACCTATATTGGTGAAAAAGGTTGTATGTTTGGTTGGTTATGAGTTATCGGCAAGTGATTTTCCTTTGTTGAAACTTTTCATATTCTCTAATGTTTAGGAGAAGTTGCATCAGAGGAAAATATTTAATTCAAAAAGAGGAGCAGTGGTGTTTAATTAACAGAAAAGATAAATATTAAAAGTCGAAGTATGAATCTAAATTTCACATTAGATAAAAATGAGAAAACTGAATTTATATAAAGAATAAAATTTATGAATTCATTGTCTCAAGATTTTTGGTATAATATGGTGTCAATTCCTTATCTAAGTTATCTTCAAGTCTCATTAGTGATGATTTTTGAAGATAAAAAGTCCGATGAATTCTTCTCTTATTAAATCCATCAATAATATAAAGTTGATAATTAGTTTTGATGAACGACTCATAAGTATAATATATTCCTATCATTATCTTAAAACTCTAAAATCTTTCAAAATCAACAAAATTCTTAAATTTTCAACACTCAAAAATATAAATTGTAAAGTAAGTGAAAGTTCTGATATCATTATTTAGAACTAAGCCCCTCAATTTTCTAAGGAAAAATATATTTTTCAAGTTAAATCTTGTTTACTTGTAATTTTAAAGTAAAAATTAAGATAACTTCCTTTACCTTATTGCTCTTATATTATAAGGAATCTAAGTCTTTAAAAGGAGTTATTGATTCACTCAGAAACCTAAAACCTAACCATCACATTAAACCCTAACTCCATATCCAAAGAAAGTTGACATGCATGTCTTAAAATAAGGGTGGATAAACAAGAGGATTTTATCTTTAACTTTCAAAGATCTTAACTTCATAATAAGAGGAAGCTTCTAAAAGATGGAATTAGCCAACTGATCTTTCTGAAACCGAGAAAAAAAGAAGGAAGAAAGAATAAACAATAAGTAAGAAAAAAGAATAACCAAAATCACTCTCTATAATTTGTTTTTAGTTGAGCAAACCAAGCCCATCATCATACTAAGCCCATCTATATCCACACATACCAAGTAATACAAGGTCTTCTTCTTTCTGCTCCCCATTAATACTAACCACAGTCCCATATGAACAAGAAAAAGACTAAAATATCCTCTCTCACTACACAATGCCACCCTGCCACCACCGGTGCTGCACTGTCATCGCTGCATTTCCGTTCTCCGTTGTAATCTTTTTGTGGAAGTAAATTAGATAACTCATTCTAAAAACTCAATCTGAAAAAGCTTATTTTGAAAATTTGTTCTGAAAGCTATCATTTATGCTTTGGAAAGCGTGTTCTAGAAGTTTTTTTTCCTAGAAAGATAGTTCCAAAACATATTCCATATTTTTGGAAAGCTTGTTCCCAAAAAAGTAGTTTGGAAAGCTCATTTCTATGGTATGATATATGTTTTGGAAAACTTATTTCAGAATTTATTTCATATTCTAGAAAATTTGTTTTGGAAAATCTTATTTCATTTTTTTTTTCGGGTTCCAAAAATCTACTTTGGAAATTTTATAAAGTTTGTTCTGGAATATTTCTTGAATAGGTAGTCTAGAAGTCACTTTTTTGAAAGATAAAATGAAAATTTTAGAATGGATAAATACTTGGTTCAGTATAACAAATATTAGCATATTTAATTTCTAATATAAAAACATTATAATCTTAATGCAAAACACTTTAATCCAGTTAATTATATTTGCAGTGCATTAATAGTTGAAGTAATTAAACACATAATTGATTTTTAGTATATTAAAAATTAACCTTGAATGTTTTTTGTTAATAGAGTTCAAACAAAATTAATAGAATTAATTATTTTTACTCAAATTGCAATTAGTTTTTTATTGTGTTAAAAATGAAATATGTTAATATTTATTGTAATCAATCAACTATTTATTCTTTTAAAATTGTGTGGGTGTAAAACAGAACAACTTTAATATAATATCCACAATAAATAATATGGACATGCAAATAATCACAACAAAATTTGGTATTGATTTACATAATCATAAAAAATGCAAAGGTTTTTCAATATATAAAGAGATCCTGACTTGGTTTAACCTGACAAAATTTCATTTGGTTTTGTATGTTTCTGGGATTGGATCTTAACAAGGAAAGAGACAAAAAGATAAGAGTAACATATTTTTCTCATCAAAGATATAGGAAAAAGAAAAGAAGGAATAAAATATATTCTTGTACTATTTATAGTCATTGTACTATTACTTTCTGGTACTATTAAGTTAAGAAATGACAACGATAATTGGTTATGCGTTGTGCTCTAATTTAATCAGGGCTAGCTTTTGTTAGCCCCCCATAAACTGGAGGTAGGTAAATATTAGCTAACTGCAGCTTGGATAAATTCACATTGAAGAGGAAAGATGGGTGGACTTTAGTGAAAATGTCAAAGCAATTGGTTTGAATAGGAAACTGAAAGCAACTGTATGAGACCGGTTTGTGATTTCTCTCTAAGTAGATGACAAACAATGTCTAAATACTTCGTCCATTCATGAAAAATAGGGTTGGCAACTATGTGACGAGCCTTTTGATTATCACAATATAGGATAGGTTGAGGTGAATGAAGAATATGCAAATCTACAAAAATAAAAGTAAGCCATTGAAGTTCACAAGTTGCAGGCAATATTCAACTTTGGAAGAAGAACAAGAAATCATATTTTGTTTCTTTAACTTCCATGAAACCATTGAATTATCAATGAAGAAGCAAAATAAGTAGTAGTCAATTAAGGATTGCCTAGAGTCTACACATGTTGCCCAATTTGCATCTCTGAATCCACGAATTTGAGTATTACAATTTTTGAAAAAAAAAGAGAGCCTTTATTGGGAGATAACGGAGAACCTTGATGGCAACATTGTGATGAGCTTTAGTGGGTCTTGACATAAACTGGCTCAATTGTTGTGTAGCAAATGTTATGTCAAGCCTGGTGATAATAAGGTAAATTAAGAGACCAACCAACCCTAAATATGACATTGGGCCAAGAAGAAACCCAGAGGAGGGCTTGCAACCAAGGATCCCAAAATCCTTGAGAAGATCAAGGCAATTTTTTCTCTAGCATAGTGAAATATCCCTTGTGTTGAGTGGGCCACTTCGATTCCTAAAATATTCTTCAATGTGTCGAGATCCTTAATGTGAAAATTAGAATGTAAAATCCTCTTTATGTTGGTAATTTCATGAGGATAATTATCAGTTAAAACAATGTCATCAACACATATAACGAGAGCATTGAATTCAGAATGATGATTCTTAATGAAAAGACTATGATCAACATGTCGATAGCCATAAGTCAAGAGAAGGGAGGATAATTTCTTATACCACTTTCGGCTTGCCTATTTCATACCATAAAGGGATTCGCGAAGTTTTCAACTCTGAGAGGGGTTGAATCCAGGCAGTCCAACCAATATCATCATATAAACATCTTTAAGCAAGTTTTTGTGTAGAAAAGCGTTACTCACATCTAATTGTTGAATGACCCAATGATTAAGTGAAGTTAGAGTAAGCACCACACAAATTGTGGACATTTTGACCACAAGAGAGAAAGTTTCAAAGTAATCCACACATTCAATTTGAGAGAACCTCTAAACCAAATAGCCTTCTAAGTTAAATTCACAATCTTCAACTCCATCCTTCCTATCTCCTTCGTCATTCAAATCAGCCATATCTAAGTCTTGACTATGTAAAGTTTCATCTTCCTAAACTTCAACTGGAATCAAGTTCTCATCCAAATCCAATGCTTCATTTTGCTCATGCTCATCTTCCATAATCCACTCTTCATCGGATGAACAATCATCAATGTTAATTCGAGCTGGTTTTCTTGTTTGTTTCTTCTTGGCTAATTTTGAATTGGCCATAACAAAAACAACATCATTCATTGTGCTTTGCTTTAGCCTATTTCTTCTCTTTGTATGGACCTAAACAAATGCAAAGACAAATATGATAAGCGAGCACTACTAGTAATTTATTATAGTGATATATTCTAACATTAACTTACCATCTCAAAGGAACTCCAATTACGCTCACATCCGGAGGAGCTACATGTCAAGCTTAATACATGAATCGCAATTTTTTGGAGTTCAGGATATTCATCACCATAAGACTCCCACCAATCTGCTGGAGTCTTTAAATTAATTGACCTGGTAGCCAAAGGACAACCAAAACATTTTGCTCGTTTTCTAAAATCATCAATTTGAACATAATGAGAGTTTGTTCATCCTCATCTTCGACCATCCTAGTTATACATTCCATCAAACCTCGTTTCACTTCCAAATCTGCTTTAAATCCGGGACGATAATGCATTTGAGGGTTAAGAAAATAGCCTGCAGCATGCAAAGGCCTATGGAGCTGCTTGTCCCACCTTTCATCAATGATGTTCCACAAAGGCAAATAACTAACCAAAATACATTACATTGAGTTAGTTTTTTGTTTTCCATTAACAAATATAAATAGGTAGAATACCTTTTTTTTGACAGCATTGAAAGCCTTTTGAATCTTCTCCTTTGCTTGATCCATTGCTTCATAAATGAATCCCATGGTTGGCTTTTGATCTGAATCAACCAATCGAAGCACTTCAATTAAAGGCAATGCACCCTTCAAACAAGTTATTATATTCTTCCAAAACTCCTTATCTAAAACAACATCTTCAACTATTTTACCATCATTGGTTTTAGCAAACTTGCTAGACTTCCACTCATTGCTAGTAAACATTCTAATCAAAGCTCCTTTATTCTCATGTAGGCATCCTAACGTTAGATACGATGTAGCGAAACGGGTAACACCCGGCCTCACCAAATCCCTTCCTTTTGTGAAATGTTGTAATAGACAAATTAGAGAAGATCTTGAATAAATAAAGGTAGTAATTTTTTTACCTTTTGGAATTGTCTCCTCATGAATGGGGATCTTCTTTTCATAATCTTCTAACATTAAGTCGACACAATGTGCAGCACACGGTGTCCAAAATAGCCTTTTTCTCTTTGTCATCAACAAGTGGCCAGCAACTTTATAGTTTGCAGCATTATCGGTGACAACTTGAATGACATTTTCTTTTCCCACCTCTTCAACAATGCTATCCATCATCTCAAAAACTTTCTTAGCTGTTTTAGATATTGAAGAGGCATTTATGGATTTCAAAAACACAGTTCCCTTTGGACTGTTCACCAAGAAGTTTATTATTGTCTTTCTTTTCTTATCAGTTCAGCCATCAGTCATAATAGTACATCCCATTTTTTTTCATTCATCCCTATGTGCTTGCAAAGCAAGGGATGTATTTTGAACTTCCTCGTTCAATTATTTAACTCTAATCTCATGATAAGATGGAGGCTTAAATCCAAGACCATGTCTTGAAACCAAATCAAGCATAACAATGAATTCTTCACTTTTTGCCACATTGAAAGGTATAACATTGTTATAGAAGAATCTAGCAATTGCTTGACAAGCTTCCTCTCTCATACCTTTCTTAAATATGTTGTTGATGGTAGTTTGTGTACCAACTACTCTCTTAAAAATATTTGTAAGACTTGAAGCTTCACTATTTTTTCTTTTCTCACTAGCTTCTATTGTTTCCTCTTCCATATTCAACCTTGATTTCTTGTTTAAATTTTGTTGCAAACCAACAACAATTTCCAACATCTCTTTCTTCACTTCATCAGTAACATCCTTGCAAGCACCAACATCCTTTTGAGTACCAGCCAAGTGATGCTTCAATCGATAAACTCCCCCTGTTACTACCTTCTGACAGTATTTGCATTGCAGCTTTCTAGTATCCCCACCAACAGAATTACAATGCTTCCATGCTATATCACTCCTATTTCCTGGGGCATTTTTTGGAGGTACAAGTATAGAAGATTTTGAAGTCATTTTAATAATGCAAAAGTGGACTGCAGTTTGGATGTCGTGAATAGTGTAAGTTGAAAAATTGGTGTGGTGATGGTGTGGAAGAAGCAAAGGGAATGGACGTTTAGTGAAAACAAATAGACAGAATAGAGGGAATGGTAATTTTACTGTGTAGTACAGTAGTCTATGTCATGTGTGCCATGGTAGTTCTACTATTTATAAAGAAGAGGGAGTAGTTTTTTTAATCTTAGCAAAAGGAGAGAATTAATGATTTTTAATTGTAAAAAGTGGTAGCAAGGAGAGAATTAGTAGTTTTTTAAAGTAAATAATCACTGTCCCACTTTTTAATATTGGAAATTAGTGATTTTTAATTGTAAAAAGTGGCAGCAAGGAGAGAATTAGTAGTTTTTTTTAAGGTAAGTTGTCCCACTTTTTATTTTCTTAATCTTTAAGGAGTAGATTTTTTAATCTTAATAAAATATTTTCTTAATTTTTAAGGAACAAATTTTTTAATCCTAATAAAATATTTTTTTAATCTTTAAAGAGCAAATATTTTAATCTGATAAAATATTTTCTTAATTTTTAAGGAGCGGATTTTTTAATCTTAATAAAATATTTTCTTAATTTTTAAGGAGCAAATTTTTTAATCCTAATGAAATATTTTTTTAATCTTTAAAGAGCATATTTTTTTAATCCTAATAAAATATTTTTTTAATCTTTAAAGAGCAGATCTTTTAATCTGATAAAATATTTTCTTAATTTTTAAGGAGCAGATTTTTTAATCTTAATAAAATATTTTCTAAATTTTTAAGGAGCAGATTTTTAAATCCTAATAAAATATTTTTTTAATCTTTAAAGAGCAAATTTTTTTAATCTGATAAAATATTTTATTAATTTTTAAGGAGCAGATTTTTTAATCTTAATAAAATATTTTCTAGATTTTTAAGTGTCGCAACCTGGATCGCGATGGGACGACGAACCAAAAAAAAAGGGTTTGAAAAGAGATTTGGAGTCGTCACCATAGTTATTCTGGAAAACTATGGAAAATCATAAAAATAAGACAAGTTGCAAAAAACCAGATTTTAGATCCGGGAGTCGGTTACGCGTAGGAAAAGTATTAACACCCTACAGCGCCCGCCCAAGGGCGATACCCTTAATTAAAAATGCAAAGTAGATGTGGTTTTCAAAATGTTAATTTTCCCCAAAAATAACAAGACAAAAATGCTAAAAAGAAACAAAAATATTTTTTTAATTTTTTGAGCCCGACAAGGATTGACCTTAGTCCTACGTATTCTTGTTCAAAATGAGAAATCAAGGTTACGTAGTTCTTTAAAAGATATGAGAAACAATTGAGAAAATAATTTGATTTTTTTGGAGGTGAACCTGACAAAGACTGGCCTTGCTCCTACGTATCTCACGGTGGAGAATCAAGGATCACGTAGTTCTTAAAAAGCTTGTTTGTTTGAAAGCGTTGATATTTTTATATTTTGAAAATTTATATTTTTTTGGTATTTTTGCATTACTTGAAGATACGTGTCACACAATGCGAGCGGTCGGACAGACACTAAAAGAGAAAGAAAACTATTTTTGATATTTTTAGAAAATGAGTGTCATACGGTGCGTACGACCGAACAGACACAAAAAAGAGAAAGAAAATTATTTTTGGTATTTGTTTGAATTTCTCATTTTATGTGGTTTTTTATGATTTTCAAACTTTTTTATATATATATTTTTTGAAGTAGATTTTTTAATCCTAATAAAATATTTTTTTAATCTTTAAAGAGTAGATTTTTAAATCTGATAAAATATTTTCTTAATTTTTAAGGAGCAGATTTTTTAATCTTAATAAAATATTTTTTATATTTTTAAGGAGCAGATTTTTTAATCCTAATAAAATATTTTTTTAATCTTTAAAGAGCATATTTTTTAATTTGATAAAATATTTTCTTAATTTTTAAAAAGCAGATTTTTTAATTTTAATAAAATATTTTCTAAATCTTTTTGAAGAGTAGATTTTTTAATTTAATAAGAGAAAGGAAATAAAGGAGTTATTATCCCGCTGATTGATTTTCTTAACATTAGATGTGTGATAGAGAGGGAGATAGTAACTTTTTAAATAAAAGTTACTTTTACCTGCAATTATGGTTTTACTGTGCAGGTTACTTTGCAATTTTACTTCTGAGTGGGCTTTTAAATTTGGGTTTTTTGAAAGTTAAAAAGTTAGGTTAGAAATTTAGGGTTTTTGGAAATTAGGTTAAAAAGTGTTGTTGTAGCTGCGAAGCTTATTATTGTTGTTGCCGCTGCAAAGCTTACTGTTGTTGTTGCCACTACGAAGCTTACTGTTGCTGCTGTCGCTGCGAAGCTTACTGTTGTTGCTGTCGCTGCGAAGCTTACTGTTGTTGCTGCCGCTGCGAAGCTTACTGTTGTTGTTGTCGCTGCGATGCAGAGTTGGTGCCGTTGCTGCGATGTGAAGCTGGTGTCGTTGCCGCTGCGATGCGAAGCTAGTGTCGTTGCCGCTGTGATGCGAAGCTCGTGTCGTTGCCGCTACGAGATGTAAAGCTGGTGGTGGTGCTGCGATTAGCACCGTCGCGATTGGAAGGGACTGCATCGCCGGAATCGCTACTCCCAACCGAGTTGCGATTTACAACGGCGATCCAACACGATCCTTGAAGATCGCGTATTTTAAGTGGAGCGGGATCGAAGAGGATGCAGAAGATCGTAGGCTCGTACGATCTTACGTTTTGGGTCACGATTTTGACAACCATGTGTATAAATGTTTGTGACACACTATTGTTAGCCTCTTCTCCTCAATGAGGTTAAGCTGGTCAAACCGGGCTTGAACCCATTCTGCCTCTTCTAGTTGGGTCTCCATTAACACTTGTAAGGATGAGATTTCTACTTCGAAAGGTAGCACTGTCTCCATTCATAAATGTGAATCCTTCTTAACCCCATCTCTTTTCCTTGCATGCGATCCATATCGCGTCCTCTCTTTTCTTCCACCAGCCTTCTTTTGTCTTCTCGAGTAGGCTTGTATCTTAGGCCGTATATATTCCTTTTCTCAGTGACCTCCAGAGGAAATAACAAACCTTGCTTGTCCTTGCCTAACCCTTTTTCCGTACTCATATCCTTCTTTCAGCATGACCTTGGTAGTCAAAAGGGAAGCACGAGACAAGCGTGGGTTCATTGGATATGGCTCTACGTAGGCACTGCCCACAATTTCCAAAGACTGGAAGGCTGTCTCGAGGGCTTCCTCTGTTGCTTTAATATAGCGAGAAGATGAAGGTCCACTCACCAAAATATCTTCCTCTCCTGAAACTATCACTAGTTTATCACCCATGACATACTTCAACTTTTGGTGCAAGGTTGAAGGCACCACACCCGCTGAGTAAATCCAAGGGCGACCCAACAAGCAATTGTATGCTGGGAGGATATCCGTCACTTGAAAAGTTACTTCAAAGACACACTGCCCGATTTGGATTGGCAATTCTACCTCTCCCATCACTTCTCTCTTACTCCCATCAAAATCCCTCACGATCATTGCGCTTGGTTTCACGTGAATACCCTCACACGGTAGCTTTTCCAATGTTGCTTTCGGCATTACATTCAAGGAAGAACCATTATCGGTTAATACTCGCGCTATGACATGATCCAAGCATTTTGCATAGACATGAAAGGCCTTGTTGTTTCCTCTCCCTTTAGCAGGTATCTCCTTGTTGGTAAAAGTGAGGTAATTGTTAGCAGTGATGTTACTAACAATTCCCTCAAAACTGTCCAGAGAAGTATTTTGCTCTACATGCGCTCCACTGAGTATCTTTATTAGTAGCTTTGTATGTGAGGTTGAATGCATGAGTAAATCCAAACGGGAAATCTGAGCAGGCATGCGATTCAACTACTCGACCACTTTATGTAACATCCCGGTCGGATATTACTAATTTAAGTAATAAAAATTAAGAAATATGATGAAAACCTCATTTATTATACTCGCTTCCCAAAAATGCGGGAAATTTTATAACATTTATTAATCAGATGTTATCCAAAAATATCCATAATTTATGAAACTCCAATACAGTATCCAAATTCACAAATCAGTAAAACACTGTTTACAAATTTCATAAAAATAATAATGATAAAACTCCAGTAAAAGCTTTTCCCAGTTAACTCTCTCTCCGATGCTATGCCTCATCAGCACCACTTGCAACATCATCTGCTCCCGCGTAACGCATTACACGATCATCGCCAAACACAAGCAGATAGGGTGAGCTTATAAACAATTAACATATAAGTTGATAAAAAAGTCAATATACACCCATCTATTTTATTCTAGTTAATTCTTGGCCCAGACCTTAATCCCCAAGGCTTTTCAACCCTTAAAACAAACGAATAGTTAGTC
>Ga0214545_1003001_pt1 | contig 32432 bp, 12 predicted proteins | sample CNSS4metaG_FD_160064 | JGI IMG/M metagenome (GOLD analysis project Ga0214545, IMG submission 160064) | Root nodule microbial communities from cowpea collected in UCLA plant growth center, Los Angeles, California, USA - CNSS4 | ecosystem: Host-associated > Plants > Roots > Nodule | place: USA...
ACTATTTATATTTGTCTACATAGTCTACATTTTGTAAGTTTTGATTGTTTACTATTTATATTTTGTTTGCAGTCTAACATTTGTATCTTTAAAGAATCTACTATTTATATTTAGGTGTAATTAGTCAGATAATACTCACTTTTGTTTGGATATGTCAGTTTCATACCCACTTTTACAAAGGTGTCAATTGGGTCCTAACTTTGGAAAATATGTTTCAATCAGGTCCCTTTGAGAAAAAAATATTAACGCCATTAATGGTATCAATATTTAAAATGACTTACAAGAGTGGAAGGAACCTAATTGAGACATTTTTTCAAAAGTTGGGATTTGATTGAAACATTTTTAAAAGTGAGTATCAAACTGACACATATGAAGAGAGTGAGTACTATCTGACTAATTAAACATTACATTATATGCACGATCTATCATTTGTAGCTTTATATCACTTACTCTTCACATTTTTTGTATCGTCTAATGTTTGTATCTTTATTAAGTCTACTCAACAATTTCTATATTGTCTATCATTTTTATTATTAGAGAAACAACTATTATATTTTTCTACATTTTTTACTCAATATTTCATTTAAAATTAAATTTGATTTCTTAATTTTAATTATCTAAATCTTAATATATTATTTAAAATAATTATATATAATACATTTTATTAAAAATATATATAAATAATTTAAATACATTTTTATTATAAAATCAATTAAAATATTATTATTGAATTTTATAAAATAAAATTTATATTAAATTTAATTATATTTTTATAATTTCAAATTAATTTAATAAATACACTGTAATTTTTAATTTTAAAATTCGATATCCCGTGCGTTGCACGGGTAAAATACTAGTTCAATACGTATAGAAATGGTCTTGATGTAGCAATAAATGCATATTAGGCAACTTCTCTTATAAATGACATAACTTAGATGACTTATTTCCTCTTAAATTAAGAATTAATGTTGTGTTTACTTGGAGGAGAGGATTTGAGAGTGAGGGACTGAATGGGTTTAAGTGGATTTGAGAGTGAATTATGTGTTGTTTTTTGTTTAAGGGATTTAGAGGTGATAATGAGTAGATTTGAAAATAAATTTTACAAAAGTTTGTGAGAAATTTGATTGATGTAATAAATTAAATATGTTTTAATATAAGTATTGATTAGATTACCATTTTGCCCTTTATGTAAAAAGTAATATAATTTGATATTTTTATGAGTAAATTTATTTTGTTAATATTTTTTAACCACTAAAATTGAAAAAAAAAAACTAAATGATGTGAGATTGGATCCAAGTGATGTGGGATCAGATCCCTTCTCTTAAGCCATGTCTTGGATTCGTTCCAACTTTGCTAGGATAGAATCTTTCACTCACGTCATTCTCCACCACATATGATAGGGTTATTCTTGTAAAATTACAAAAATACTATATTGTAGGGGTGGGCATGGATTGAATTTTTAATGATCCAATCCACATACATTTTAGATCCAAATAATTGGATTAAATTTTCAATCCAAATCCATTTTTTTATCAAAACTAGTTCGGATTTTTTTAAAATCTAGATCCAAATATTTGGATCAAGATTTAAATCCAGTCCAGATATTTAGATCAAGTTCAAAATCTAGAATCCATTTTTTATAAAAAAAATTTAAATTGAATTTTCTAAAATTTGTATCCTTAAGGCTAATATGACTCAGTTCGTACAAGTCATCGGGCACAACTCGTCTAAGTTGTCAGGCCGACCCATTCTAGTCCATCTGAGTCTTCGGGCCCGTTTTGGCCATCGATCTGCCTAGCTAGTTCAGTTCTACAGGCCCGCCTAATCCGTTCAGTTCTTTAAGCCCGCTTGGCCAGTTCAGTTTTTTGGGCCCATTTGGCCCGTTCGGGTCTTCGGACCCGCCTGACCTATTTTGGTCATCGGGCCCGCCTGACCTGTTTTGGTCATCGGGCTCGCCTAGCTCGTTCGGTCTTCAGGCCCTCCTAACTCATTCAGGTCTTCGAGCCCGCCTTACCCGTTCGGGTCTTCAGAACCGCCTGATTTTTTCGGATCTTCGGAACCGCCTGACTTGTTTGATTCTTCGAGCCCGCCTGGCCCGTTCGGGTCTTTGGGCCCGCCTGGCCCGTTCGGGTCCTCGGGCTTGCCTAGTCTGTTTGGGTGCCCGCCTGTCCCGTTTGGGTCTTCGGGCCTGCCTAGCCCGTTCAGGTCATCGGGCCCACCTGGCCCGTTCAAGTCATCAGGCTCATCCAAATTTTCCGCATTGTTGGGCCCGATCGACTCGTCTGGTTTGTCGGGCCCGCCTAGCCTGTTCATATATTTAGGCTCGTCCAACCTCTTATGGTCGTCTGGCTCGCCCAACCCTTCAGGGTTGTCGGGCCTGTCTGGTCCGTAGAGGTCGTCGAGCAAGGTCCGTCCTAGTCTGAATTTAGCTTAGTCTATCTCAACCTTTAGCCTAACCCAACTAAAAATTTAAACTTAAAATTTGGATTGGATTTTTTGGATTATACATATTTGAAAATCTTGATTTATAGAATGGATAACCAATCCATAAAATATATAAAATGTAGATTAGATTGAAATCCAGATCCATTAAATGGATTTTAAATGGATTGGATTTTTAATAAAATTGATTTTAAATGGATTGAATCAAAGCAAAAGCGGATTGGATCAAGAAAATTAGATTTTTGGCTCACCCCTACTATATTATTTACCTGTAATTCTCTTGGTGAGTGTGTATTCACGTGCAAATTCCTTAAAATGAACGAGGTGCTCACTTGTCAATCGGTCTCGCAAATCCTTTAAAATGAACAAGGTGCTCACCTGTCAATCGGTCTCCTCGAACAATAATTCTCCCAATGTGAACACAGCCTAGAAGACGGAATTCGATGCATCGGAAGAACTTACCATAAAAGTTGGAGAATAAATATTTTTTTCTATAACTCCTCTTATAATATTTTTTTTCATATTTTAATTGTGATAAATATTTAAATAAATAAATTCATTTTTTTATTATTTATTTATATACCTAAAGAAAGTTTGAGAATAAAAATTATTATTTAAAAAAAAGTTTAAGAATAAAAATAATTTATCAAAATATAAAATACAATTGAGAGATGTAATTATTTATAAAAATAATAATAATCAAGTGACAATTAAGAAAACTGTTATGAAAAATATATGGTATCATTTTTCTTTTATATTTATAAAATAATAAATATACAATAAAAGTTTCATGAGATGATAAATACTATTTATTAAACTAATATTTTACTATAAGAAAAAAACATAAACTTAATTCTATCTTCAATATTAGAAAAATATATATGAAAAATAAGAATAGAAAGCATGGGTTTGGGTTTAACTTTTTATTTTTATATATAAAAAAAAAAAAAAAAATTTTTTTTTATTTTTAATAATATATATATATATATATATATATATATATATATATATATATATATGTGTGTGAATGAGAAATAAGAATAGAAAGCACGAATTTATTTTTCTATTTTTTTCATAAACAAAAAATGTACATGATTTCTTAACCAAATATAAATATTCTGTGAACAAGTTCACATATCTAAGAAAAATAATATGATTTAAATTATTTAAATTTCGAATTATTTACTAATAAAAATATAAACAATATTATATATATATATATATATATATATATATATATTATGAATTCCTAAAGATCGTTAAAACATTGAAGAGAAAGTTAAATGTGTTCGAAATATCTGGTAATTGTTTGATGGTTTAATAATATCGGCATGACGTGATTAAAAATAATTATTATCAACGTAGAAGATTAAAAAAGCTTCCTATGTTTTTTTTAATAGTATACTTAATAAGAATCTACAACTTTTACCGTTCAAAGGTAATTTTCTTTAAAATAAATTTAATAAAAAAATCATTAAATAATAATCAAATTTAGAGAAAATAAATAAACAATTATATTGATTAATTTACAAAACATTTTTATAAATTAAAAACTAATAATCTCTAAAATAATTTTTATTATTAATAAGAAAATTATAGTTAATTTGTAAATTAAAAATTAAATTGATGTTACTAAAACTTTAACTATTGATTCTAAATTAATTTTTAATTTAAAAATAAAGACGAATTTAAAAGAATAATAATAGTAAATCGATTGAGTAGCTATATCTGAAAACAAATTAAATGATGATACTTCTTTCCTTGTTATTTTCTAAGTACTGCATAACAATCTTTTTCTGCATGTTGAAAGCTTTTAGAAAACTGATTTAGGTCCTACATTTTATAAGCTTCTGCTACAGAACAGAAGCTTTGTCAATAGAACTGCATTATCTGCTAAAAAGTTCAAAACAAACGACAAGGATACATATCAACCAATTCTAATACTAGTTTCCCGAACCCTCCAGCTGTAGTGAGCAAAGGCTAATAGCTCCAAGTGTCAGCACTAAAATCAGACACATCACTCTCAAACCATTCATATTAATTAAGCTCTGTGCATGCATCTATCCATGCATCAAACAATCAGGAACGTACTACTATGATTGAGTCTCTTCAAACACGTCACAAACCCCAACTCGGTGGACATGATTCCGAAATTAAAGGCCTTCTGCTGGATCAGCTACTGTGAGAATTAGTTACCCCCTTCATTATTTTTTAAATTTATTATTTACTATAACTATTATTAAATTCTTAAAAATGGTAAAGGAAGAGAATTTGATCGGGTAAACTATTTGAGTTATAATAAAATATTAAATTAAATTTAAGTAGTTAAAAACTAAAGGTAATTAGATATATCACCCCATCCCACTGAATAAAAGTGAAGCTTAGCCAGTTTTTTTTCCATGACAGAGCAATGGCTTCGCCTCTGAATGAGAGAAGAGAACCAGAATGGAAGCAAGCATGGATAGGGAACACTTTGCTCTCTGTTCCTCCTCTGCCACTGCTAGCCATAGTTGGCATAGTGGTGTTCTTGCTGTGGATATCAACACAGTTGAACAACAACTACTTAGTCATGCAGATAGCCACCACCAACTTCAACTTCTTCCTCTTGTTTTTACCTCTTGTGTTGACCCTCGTTGCCCAAGGAACACGCCTCCTGCCTCCTGCACCAAGTGTGATGAGGCCTTCGCATGATGGAGATGTGGAGTCAGAGTCATCATCATCATCAATGCCATGGGGATGGGTTATCTCTGTTCTCATGCTGTTGCTTTTGATATCCTACCGACTTCACCCTATCTTGGTTGTTGGAATAGTGTTTTTCTATGTGTATTTCTTGTCAGCATAAGGCGGTTTTTCTGGCTACTTTATAGGGTGGGGTTTTAGTATGCATGCACATGTTTGCCAACCCATGTTGTTTCATTACATCTTCTGTTTGTCTCCTTTTTATGTGTGTATGCCGGATATGTTTTTTAATCCTCTTAGATTACATAAATAATGAAATGGATTGTATATTATTCAATATTTGTAGTCCTTTATCACGTCTTCCCCAAGAAAAAAATGGTTATCTAAACTAGTTTTATAACAGCTGAACTAGTATATGTCACCTCTCATCAGAGGCTAGCTTCAAGAAAGCTTCTTCTGTTTGAAACAGGAAGAAAACAATTTTGGGGACTCATGAGATGTGAAAATGAACTTTCTTTACTCTTTCATCTTCCTTTTGCTGGAGACGACGATAATAACGAAGAAGAGAGACATGATAAGGAATTTACAAATTAATTACTCTATTTTAAAATGAAATTTTTATTATCCGGGACCTTATTCATCCAGGCTTTCAGTCCCTCATACCTCCAGAGCTGAAGCTCAAATGAACAAAGGAAAACGTAGGTAGACAAATGGGTGAGAATCGGAAAACAGGACCCAAACTCAGAAAAGAGTATAGTGCAGAACAAATACTAAACTGGATAAAAGTAATCATATATATCAACACTTAGACATCAACAAACGGAAAATTGAAGCTTAAGGATCATAATCCAAATTCCAAACTTGAGCACTTCATAAAATCGGGAGGATTAAAATATTTAACTTGCTTTTAAAGAATTATGATTTATAAACATAAATTTCTAATCTGAGAGCAGATAAGATTTTCATTACATCGTCATAGAGAATTTCTTAACTGCAGAAAATCCATTTTTCATTCTTTGCAGTGAACTTCTTAAGGTTGAAAATCCATTCATTTCCTCTTGGGACCGGATTTGAAAGAACACTTTTCTCCAGGAAATACTTCAGTGAAGACATGTTATCTATCATTCATTATTTTATAAGTCAACAACCATAGATACCGAAGAAAGAAAACACCTAACGAAGTTACTTGTCAACGCATTTTGTACATTTTAAGAGACACGAACAATAATAGGTGTCAGGCATACTTCATATTTACCTGAAATAAATACATATACAGAAAAGTTGCTTAATTTCCGATTTAACGAGTGCAACTTTTTTGACAGAAGTCAACTGTGCTACAGAATGTGATCAGCTAAACACTAAACAAAGAGAACACGTACAGATACAAACCCAAATGCAGCCTCCTTCGATCTCCATCCAAGGTTTAATGTGACTTAATGCGAATGTCTAGTTTCAGTTGTAGAGGGCCAAAAACCCCAGAAGGAATCAAAAGGAACGCATTTGAAGGTGGATCAACATATTGACCTTGAATGATCTTGGTAAAAGATTGCAGTATTAGAGTGCTTCCTCGAAACCTAGCCAAAACTTCATACTGAAACTCTCCCATGGACTTGGGGCCGATGCAGCTAATGCGGACTTTATGTCCCAGCTGCTCATGGTTATTGTGAACAATAAACAGATTACCATCATTTTTCTCTTGCAGAACAATTGTTTTCTGGTCAGCACTGAAGATGACTGTGAAAAATTTATCATATGTAAACAGTGTTCCAGAGTCTACATGTCTGTGGCTGACGTGGAGGAATAACTCCTTGGATGAGGCAACAAAATCACAACCAGCATGAGGGCATAAACATGGCAGATAGATGCATTCCTTCTCATGGTCGTTTTTCTTGCTGTAACAAAATGTTTCTGTGCAGCCATAATTTGCATTCGGACACGACATTTTAATAGAGTCCAACACCTTCTCAATCGCCCGACAACGGTTATACCCAATTGGCATCAAACACATGGGACACTTGTTCTTGAGTCTGACACAGCAATTAGAGCAAGCAATGTGTCCATTCTCACACTGAATTTTCATTTAATCACAAAGAAATTATCAAATTGGCTTTTTCATCACACACAAAAACAGACAGCAAACAAAAGGAACAAAATGGAGCTAGGAAAAACTTGGCTGAAAGAAAATAACATAGCCAAGTCAAGATTATTGCTATAAATTTCCTGGGACTTCTTCTTCTGCTACATTACCCTAATCCATCTTTTAGTCCCTCAGTTTCTCATTTCCGTTTAGTACTGAACAACATCTCTACTCACGAGTAACCAACCTAATCACTACCCAAATGTTGGACCTTCAATTCAAGATCAACAAATTTCAATATTTCAAGAAAATTATCTACAACCCTAAAACGCTGAGAGTCCCAACTAAATATCTCAGCCTCTGCAACAACAACTCTTCCACACCACCTAACTCCATCAAGAATCAGTTTCCCAAACAGACGTACGAAAAAAATTACCCACATACAATCACCAGAAGAAAAAACAAAAGAAAAATGTAAAATTGACAGAGCAAAAGCAAAGATCAGAGAAAAGAAAAAGAGGGGCGTGGAGGAAAATTAACCTGGAAGACAGGAGCACTCAAGGGTTCGTAGCAAATGCAGCAATCGAGGACATCAGGGTCTGAAACGAAGATTGGAATGGACCGAACTCTGGTGGCATTGCTTGCAGAACCATTTGGGGTAGCACGATTGGGTGGAGCAGGAGGATGATCTTCACGCTCTTGAAGTTCAATTGAACGGTCAACAATTTCAAAGCTCCGTCGCGTGTTTCGTTCTTCTTCTTCGTCCTCCTCTTCTCTTCGTCGCTTCTGGTTGCGGTTGCTGGGTCCTTCTCCATCATCATACCCACCAACTGAAATTTTCACCATTTCTTTCTCTCTCTCTCTTTGATGCTGCTTCTGCAAATTCTTGAACATCTTTCTTATACGGAAATTGTTGTCGTTTGAGCACGGATTCCCTGAGGTAGCGAACTTCAGGCACTTGTGCACGAACCAATTGAATCTATGCGATGAAGATCAAACGGTTCGTGTTTTATTCAACATTTATGGATTTAATATATAATCTATGTGAACTTAATGAAACGTAGGAACTACCGAGTAGGGAATCATTTTCCTCACCATTATTGTACAAAATAATTGTACTTATTCATTGAAATTATTAAAACATGCATTTTTTTTTCCTTTAGAAAAAAGCCTATACGATGAAGCTTCTGTAATTATTCCAAAAATAATGTAAAGATATCCTTGAAAAAAAAATATAACTCGATAAATTCTCTTTAAATAAATTAAGCATGTCCTTAAAAATTCAGAAAAAAAAAAGTGAAACAAGGGTTACATTTATTGAATTATTTTAAAGTGAATTTAAAACAATTTTTAAAATAGCAAAATTTTAAGTTTTGACTAATACTAAAAAGGTCTGAATATATTTTTAACCTAATTAAAATAAGTGTGCTTTTAACTTCGACTATTGTTAAAAAAAAAATGGTTCTAAAATTAAAAATTATTGTGTTTACTTATAATATTATAAACGCTTATTAATTATTAGCCTTTAAACCATTTATTAAGAGTTGTAATATATATGGGTATCAATTTAATCTATGGTATAAGAACCAGACGAGATGGTACGGGTCATTATTACATTCTCTCTTTTACAGTAAAAATTCAGACTCATACTCATTTTTATGTTTTTAAAAAAATAAGTATACCCTTATTTGTATTTTTTTTATTTATTTTAATATTAATTATTTAACTTTTATAAAATATATAAAAAAAAACATAATATTGTTAAAAACTCAATAACAAAATAACATAATTAATATCAAATATTTATAAAAAATTAATAATTACATAAATTTTATATTAGAATACCAATAACAATTTTATAACAACCAAAATATCATTAATTTTGAAAACATGAAAAGTTGATCAAGTTAATTTTTTTTAAAATTATAAAAAGAAAATAAATATTTAAGTTTAAAAATAGTTTAAATGTCTCTCTATTTCCTTTCTCTAAATTATAATGAAATTATTTTGTATACGTTAATAAAGATTATGATACATTGCTTAAATGAAATCAAACATAAAAAAATATTAAACTAATAATAATTTGAATTTATATATATATATCTTTTGTCTTTTGAATTTCATGACAATGACATTATTTACTATATGATATTAAATGAAATAATTTTGTATAATTATGGTGATAAATTTACATTTATGAGAATGAATTAGAAAATGAAAATATTTATATAAAAATCATTAAATCAATATTCTACAAGATAAAAAAACAAAGAAAAAAAGTGATCAATTTCGTGCCCTACAAATGATGATACATTATGGAGCAAAATTGTACAAAGGAAAACAATAATATAATCAAGAGCATCACAAGATAGAAATGACCTTAGAAATATGACAAAAACTTTTCAAGTAACAAACTAGTCAAACTATTGAGAAATGTAGAAAATTTTGTTAGTGAAACAAAACGTTCTTTAAATGAACGAAAAGTAAGGATTAAAGAAAATAAATAAGATTTTTTTTTATATGCTAGTAAATGCAAGGTTTACATGATTAAACACTTGATATTGAGAAAGTAAAAGATTCTAATATGACAAAAATAAACAATAAATAAAAATACAAAAATAAGTAGAAATAAACGGATATGAGACCTAAAAACTTTTTAATTCATTGAAATTCATAATACAGCATTTAAACATAATTATACAATTAAAAGAATGTATAGTTAAAGAGAGAGAAAAATAATATGAAATTGAATATTAAGAGAATGGAGATGAAGACGGAGATGGGTATTGGGATAAGTATGACAATGGGGCGTATAGGTGTCAATTTGGCCCATCCCACAAGGCTTGGCCCTGGCCCATGTGGACTAGGGCCAAAAAAGCCCATATTGAAAAAAAGTCCCTATTAAAGAAGCCCACAGGGCCAAAAACCCTACAAAAGCCCTGTGAGCCAGGGTCAACCCATGGGTTTTCATCTTCCACATGGAAAATATATTATTTTTTAAAATATATTACTATCTATGGGACAAGCCCAACGAACGAAACAAGCACGACGACCCGAATAGGACGAACGATCCGGACCTGCCCGACGACCTCGACAAGAACGACGACTCGAACGGGCCCGATGATACAGACAGGCCCAACGACCCGGACGGTCCCGACGACCAGGACGAGTCCGACAACACGGACGAGCCCAACGACATGGACGAGCCCGATGACCCGGACGAGCCTGACGACCAGGTCGTCGAGCTCGTCCTAGTCGTGGGGCTCGTCTGAGTCGTCGGGCTCATCCGTGTGGTCGGGCCCGTCTTGGTCATCGGGCCTGTCCGAGTCGTCAAGCTCATCCGGGTCGTCAGGTTCGTTCGTGTCATCGGGCCCATCCTGGTCGTTAGGCTCGTCCTTGTCATTGGGCTCGTCCTGATCATCGGGCCCGTCCGAGTCAACGAGCCTGTCCTGGTCGCTTGACTTGATCTTTGACTCTGACTTAATGTAGTATTATTTGGGAGGGCTAACCCACCTTAGCCCTAACCCTAACCCACTAAAGAGGGGGCTTTAGGGGTTGGGGCTTTGTTTTGGTCCCCTCATTTGGGGGACCCCTAAAATGGGGCTTTATGAAGAGTGGGTCAGGGTTGGCCCATGGGTTAGGGGCTAAATTGACACCTCTAATGGGGCGAATATGTATGTACCCATATTCGTCCCAATATCCAAGTAAAAAATCGGGTCTTACCCATATCCATACATATAACCAATCAATGTAGAGATTCCATGTCAAAACGAAAACGGATTCAAAGAATACCCACGAAGACAAGTCTACTTGTCATCCCTATAAGCCCCCTTTTTTAATGGCTAAGTAAATGAGCAACCTAAAAATGCCTCATCCAAAGCCCCCTCTTAAATTGGGTTAAGGCCAAGGCTAAATTATGTTTGATCCCATCATAATACTTTAAATAATTCTTAAATATAAGACCTTTAGCCTAAGCTAAAAGTCGAGCAAAGTCAACCTAGGCTAAAGACTCAACCGAGTTGGTAAGGATCAAAAGTTAATAAAGTTTACCATGGCCAAAGTTCGAATTGAGTTAACACCCAAGGGTCAATATGTGTAGACTAAAATCGAAGGTCAAGTTGTGTCGACCCGCGTAGATGGTCGATCTAAATTGGCCCTAGATAAAGGTCATGATGAGTCAACTCAGCTAAAGATCGTAACGAGTTATCCAAGATTAAAGGTTGAAACGAGCGAGCCCGAGCCCAAGGTTGAGTTGAGTCGGCTTAGGTTGAAAGTATACTCAAGTCGGCATGAGCCGATGGTCAAGCCGAGTTGGTTTGGGTCGAATGTCGAGTTGAATCCGTCTAAAACAAAGGCCGAGCTAAGTAAGCCCAGGTCAAAGACCATGTCTACTAATCCAAAGCAAAGGTTGGGATAAGTTGATCCAAGCCAAACATCGTGATGAGTTAGCTTGGATCGAAGAACAAACTGAGTCAAATTCTAACCAGGCCAAATGTCGAGATGGTCGGAACTAGCCAAAGATCATGAGTTGACCCAAGCCAAAGGTCGAATTGACTCGGCCCAAACGGAGGTCGAGCCAATTCGGTTCTGACCGAAGGTCAAAATGAATTGACTTGGACCGATGGTGGAGATTAGCTGGCTCGAGCCAAAGGTTGAGTCAAGTCGAGCCGTGCCAAAAGTAGCCAAGTGGACTTAGGTTGAAGGTCGAGCCATGTTGGCCCGAGTCAAAGGTAAGGTTGGGTCGACTTAGGCCGAAGGTCAAGATGAGTTGACCCGGGCCGATGGTTTAGTCGAGTCAACTCGGGTCGAAGATCGAGCTGAGTCAGCTCAAGTGAAATATCAAGTTGAATCATCCCTAACAGAGGTTTAGGTGAGACGACCTAAGCCAAAGGTCATGGTGTAAGACCCGAAAAAAATAAATAAATAAATATTTATTTAATAAATGTGATGGCGGAAATCTATAAGTTAATTAATGTGGAGAGAGAAGACAAGTAATAATGATAGCTCAAGTGGTTGTGAGTACTCGGTTGTGATGAGAGGATTTGAGTTTGAGTCCTAAGTATGCCATTAGTATTATAGTTTAATTAATTAATTATTTTGCATTTATGCATGAATGTGAGAAGTATATTGATAAGTGTGTAGGTACTCAAAATAACAAGAAACACGAATTGGCTTTTTGGTTGTACATTTGTTGGTCATTATGTGGATGTGGGTTCAAACCTTTGTTGGAAGGCTAGAGAAGGTCGTTGAGTAGAAGCCAGTGTGGTGTTTTCTTGGGAGCAAGAAAAGTCTTTAAAAGAGCACTCAGAGCAGGAAATCCAGATAAGGGGAGCTGAACCAGATTTCATCCTTTTATGTTGTGTTTATCTTCTCTACGTTGTAGCCCTATTATTGTTGTTGAATATCTAGTGATTTTCGTTTGGCTTTACTTGATGATTGTCTTATTTTGTGTCCATAACATGCTATTATTTGTTTGGCTTAAATAGTCATTTGGTCCTAGTTTTGGTCGATTTTTTTCACTTTGGTCCTACTTTTGAAATTGTTTTCAATTTGGTCCTACTTTTCGTTATATTTTTTCAATCAACTCTTTTCCGTTAGCTCCGTCTAAATCGTTAACGGATGTGAACAGTAACTACCACGTGTCATTTTGTGATTTTTTTAATTTTTTTTGGTTTTTTTTAATTTTTTTTATTTTTTTAACTTTTTTTAAAATGTACACGTGTCAAGCTCATATTATGCCACGTGTCATTATTGATTTTTTTATTTTTATTTTTTTAATTTAATTTTTTTCATTAAAAAAAATCCACATGTCAAACTAATATCATGCCACGTGTCAGAATCATATTTTTATATTCAATTTGGTCCTAATATTCGTTATTTGTTTTCAATTTGGTCCTAGTGTTTTTTTTAGTTTAGTATTTTTTTTCCTCTCCAAAGACAAAATATAATTTGTATATAAATGTGGATTAATTGCAGTTATATGAATATTCTTATTAAACTACATATTTTTATTAAATATTTTTAATTTAAAATTAGAGTTGGTTTAAAATTAAATATTTTTAACCTCTTAAAATTTTAAATTAATGGTGTTATTGCTTTTTTTCGTTTTAATTTTAAACTAACGCTAATTCTAAATTAAAAATATTTAACAAAAATATGCATTTTAATATATACAAATTAAATTTTGTCTCAATTTGGAGAGGAACAAAAATGTTAAATTTAAAAAAAAATTAGGACCAAATTGAAAACAATTAACGAATACTGGGACCAAATTGAGTATAAAAAACTTACTCTGACACGTGGCATGATATTAGCTTGACACGTGGATTTTTTTTAAAATTAAAAAAATTAAATTTAAAAAAAAATTAAAAAAAATTAAAAAATTTTAAAAAAAATAAAAATCACAAAAATGACAAGTGGCATGATATGGGCTTGACACGTGTACATTTTTTTTAAAATTAAAAAAAAAATTAAAAAATATTAAAAAAATATTTAAAAAAATCAAAAAAATCACAAAATGACACGTGGCGGTTACTGTTCACATCCGTTAACTATTTTAACGGTGTTAGCAAAAAGGACTTGATTGAAAAAATATAATAGAAAGTAGGACCAAACTGAAAACAATTTCAAAAGTAGGACCAAAGTGAAAAAAGTCAACCAAAACTAGGACCAAATGACTATTTAAGCCTATTTGTTTTGACTGGTCAGATCGTTGATTTGAGGTATGTAGTTTGCGAAATATGTCACACATTACTGCAGTATTTTTGGTTTTATGATGATAACTTTTCTTAAATATTTTGGTGTTGCAGGTACTTAAGTGTTGTCACTCACTCGTGTGGGATGAACACTGTTTTTTGTTGCATGTATGTCATGGTAAATGCATGAACACTTATGTGATTATGTAAACTATATGTGCATATGTATGGGATGGTATGATGTGATGTGAGTTTAAATGACTAAGTGTTGATGTTAATCTTAATTTGACATAAGAAATTGGTAAAAAAGGGATTTCTGTAGCTATTGATTGATGTAAGACTTATGCTTTGAATGAATAAATGAGTTATGTGCCTGCTGCCTTATTATTTCGTAATTTCATATGATCATGGTTTACTTTGGGGTTCAAATTGAATGTTGGCATCGATTTAAGATGTGAGTATATATGATTTATAAAAGAAAAGGAATGTGTGCTTAAACTTGGAAGATGCATATGTATTGTGATGTTGTAATTTGGAATATATGAATGTGATTTTGATTTCTGGATGTTGAGAATTGAATGGTTGGATGCTAGGAGCTGAATTAGAGTACCTAAAACCAGTAGTGTCACATTGGGGCGCTAGTACGAAATAGGGAGGTGCTATGTGTTGTGGCGCCCGATGGTGATGTGGAATCGTCAGGCGATCTACACTGCCATTTTGCCTGGCGACGCTTAAGTTGCACCAAGTGATAGTGCAAGTGGTAGGGTGCGTTTATGATGTGTTTTGCATGGCTTGTTGTGTTGGTTTTGGTCTAGGATATGCTTGATCGTATCACGAGCGGGTAGGTTCATGATTAGTGTTGGAACACGTGATTAATATAAGCGAGGAGGTTCATATTAATGATACTCTCGAATGAGGATACGAGCGGGGAGGTTCGTATGTTTCCTGCTCACACTTGAGGGCTGCTACGAGCGGAAAGGTTCGTAGCTGTTGGATCATGTGTGTTGGACTACAGGTGAGGAGATCTGTAGAGTTAGACTACGAGCGGGGAGGTTCGTAGAGGTTGGACCACGAGCGGACAGGTTCGTGGAAGCCTGATATATCCTAGGTCCATGGCCAGGTAATCGTATGGGTAAATTGATTAGTAGTTTCATTTGTATAATGAGATGATAATCTGAACTCCTTGGGTATCGATTGTTAAGATTAAGCAATTTAAATGAAATAAAGTAGTTGGGGTGAATCTCTATTTTTATTAATTGTATATTTATGTTGTTATGAGCTCATCCTTTCTATGTGTGTTTGGCAATGATGATGTGACTTATCACACGGGAGCAGATGATGTTCCAAGTGATGTTGATGAGGCATAGAGCCGGAGAGGGGCTAGCGTGGGAAAGCTTTTTATGGAAGTTTAATATCATTTTATTTTCAGATTTTGTTAAAATACTTCGTTGGTCCTCGTTTTTGTACCAAAATCTCAATTTGGTCCTCGTATTTTTATTAGTCTCAATTAGGTCCTCATTTTTGTAAATTAATATCATTTAGGTCCTTTCCGTTAGTAGAGAACTAACACCGTTAAGTAGGTGCCACGTGTCAGTTCCTCTTTTTTTGATTTTTTTTAATTTTTATTTTATTTTTTAATTTTTTTTAAAAAAATATTTATGCCACATGTCAAGTCTGTAGTGTGCAACATGTCAATCTAATATGGTGACATATGTCAAATTATTGTATGAATCTCAATTTGGTCCTCATATTTATTAATTTGATTTGATTTGAGTCCTAAATTTTTTTAAAAATTTTCAATTTCAGTCACTCCAAATTTAGACCAAATTTTACTTTTATATAATGTTATGATTATTTTTATTAAAATTGATATTTTAATTAAATATTTTAATAATATTAATTGTATTTAATATTAAAATTTTAAATATATTTATTTTAACTTGTTATAAAATTATTTTAAAATTTTACATTTGAATTTATAAAATTGTTATTTTTAAGCCAACTCTAAAATATTGTTTATATAGAGTATTATACAAATATTTCGAATATAAATTTATTAATCTATATATTTATAATTTTAAAATAAAATTTAAATAATGTTTAATGTAAAATATAAATTTAAATAAATTAAATATTGTTACAAATATGTAATAGAAATATCACTTGTAATAAAAGTATCATCATTACATTTATAAAAAAATTAAATTTGTTCTAAATTTGGAGCACATGAAATTAAAATTTAAAAAAAAAATTGGGACTGAAATCAAATCAAATTAACAAATATGAGAACCAAATTGAGATTCATACAATAATTTGACACGTGTCACCATATTAGATTGACATGTGGCACACTACATACATGACACGTGGCATAAATATTCTTTTTTTAAATATTAATAAATTCAAAAAAAATTCAAAAATTCAAAAAAACAAGGAGCTGACACGTGACACCTACTTAACAATGTTAGTTCTCTACTAACGGAAAGGACCTAATTGATACTAATTTACAAAATTGAGGGCCTAATTGAGACTAATGAAAATACGATAACCAAATTGAGATTTTGCTACAAAAACGAGGACCAACGGAGTATTTTAACCTTTCAGATTTTTGTAAATTGTATTTTTACTGGAATATGAACTAGTATTGATTATTGGAACACTATGGTTTAATTGGAAGGGTTTAATAAATGTTTTAAATTTCCCGCAGTTTTGGGAAAGACTATAAAAATAAATGCAAGTTTGTATTTATTTCTATTTTATTTAAATTAGTAATATCCGGTCGGGATGTTACAAATGACCAATTGGCCTAGGGTGAAAGTCGTGATGAGTCGACCTAGGCCACAAAGGTAAATATCAGTTTGCTCATGCCAAAGATCGGGTAATGTCGTTCCAAGCTAAATGTCAAGATAACTCGACTCAGACTAAGGATGGACATTGTTAGGACTTGTCAAATCAAAAGAATTTCTATTGATCGAGTTTTATTTTATAAAAAACACTATCTCTCCAAAACATTTCTCCAAATGTTCAATGATTAGGAACTACCTGTGGAGTAAGAGTAGATAGCTCTATACATTTGCCAATCAAAATTGAAAATAGTATGACTTCACTTTTTTCTCTATTTTAGAGTTTTTCTTTTCGCGTTTTGATGTGCTTATGGCTCTAGGATCCATGCATGTGCCTTAAAATAGGTCAAAGTGAATCTCAATTTAGTTATAATGGTTGTGATATGCCAAGTTTTGTCATCTAATGTCTATATAGGTAGTTGGAGCGTTTGTGAGAATTAGAGCTTTAGAAGCACCTTTTGAATTAAGGGTTTCTATTCTAGATATGGGAAAGCTAGTAATATTTTTATACATGTTTATGCTTGATTTGATTTGTATGTTGATCTCTCATGAAATTGAATGATGGTTTGTCTATAATTTTGGTTGATTTAGTTTGAACCTATGTTGGTTAAATTAGAGACTCTAAAATGTTTGATTTATAGAATATTTGAGGCTAGGTATATGAGTTTGGATCAATTAGCTCGTAATAGTCCATTTTTCGAACTAATTTGTGGTAGTTATGATTTGTAAAAGGGATAGAAATGTCAATGGATTTAGTTGAGTAAATTGATCTACTAAATGGAAGATGGAGGAAAAGGGAAACAATGAAAAAAAAAACTACTAAGATACCATATTTCAAATTGTGTTAATGTTAATTTAATGAAAATGATCACATAGACTCCTTTTAGTGAATAAAAACTAAGCATAAAAAAATTAATTAAATATGATTTTAGGCCTTAAACTTAAATACAAAATTGAAATTCGTTCTTATTCCATACTTTGATATATTTTGACCCTAAAATTTAAAAATAAATGAACATAATATTTTTAATTAAACAACATTAGTTTTTCTAAGCTTGTTAAACGACATCAAACCAACATATAAATTAAAACATGTTAAACAATGAAAATAGCTTAAATATCAATAAAAAAAGCATTTAATACATAAAAAAATTTAATTCAATTGAATTAAAATGACCATTAATTCATTTTTAAAGTTTTGTATCTAAAACATATCAAAATTTGACCTGAGACAAATTTTAATTTCACTTATAAATTTATGGATTAAAATCATATTTAACATAAAAAATTAAAAAACCACATTAAATAAACCTCTCTCAAATATTGAAACCAAGCCTTTTAAACCTTAAAACATTCTTAAAACTAAATGTATAAATGTAATCCAATTTATTTATCTTACTTTTTATTGTTTTTGTAATTGACGGCCTAGTGTATTTCAGGATATATTAAATGAATGAATGATGAACAATTAAATTGGTTTACCAATCCTAATTTTCATCAATAAGTTTGGTATTTAACACTCATAACAGAATACAGAGTTTATCAGATACAATAATGATCTTTGTTACAAAGAGATCAAGTCACATTAATCTACACAAGTCACGGTCACATTTATCATATAACAGCAACCAAGAATAATAGCATAAGGTAATCTAAATTTCTCAAAATCTATTATCCTTCAACATAGGGGAGATCCATGGCATCTTCAGAAGCAAATGCCTATTTGCCCTATATGCAGCATACCACATGATATACCCATCATCTCTTTTATTCTTCTGGCAGATAATGTTTTTCAAATATTTCAAGTGACAGAAAAACTTTTAATCTTTATTTGACATCATAGACAAAACACCTGTGGTACATACTTCCTCTTAGGCCTTTCATGCTTTTGTATTTGCATAACATTTACACAAAAACAAACATGTTAGGTGACAACAACTTCAGGTTAGATACATTCACACACCGATTGTATACTACTCTCCATAAATTCCTGTCTGAATCTGATATCATTAATGCATTTAATCAAATAATTAACACGCTCATATACTATATACACACACCTAATTGATATTTTTCATTTATCTAATGCCAATTCACCAGTTTCAATGTTTAAAGCGTTATGCAAACATCTGAGGGACAACTTTCACCAACGATTCAATTAGTTGAGATAAAATCAAATATAATATCAAACTTGTGACATTAACTTTGAGATAAACTAGGCCAAATATTAAACTAAACCAAATATGAAAGCTTAGAGACACACCAATTTATAAGCAATCACATTCACAGACATTCAGAGATTAGCCAGATAACACAGAAAAAAACATGATTTCATAGCTGACAAGAGGAAGCAAGAAAACATCAACATTTTGCAGTCATAATGTTTAGTTCAGAGTCACATAACAAGGAACACAGCCAGAAGCTGAGTTTCCGGAGCAAAACCTAAATACACATATACGCTATTGGATTTCATTTTTTTTTTCTTTCCACAGAAAAGTAAACCTAAATGCGACCACCCCACAAGGACTCCATCTGAACTTTCCCACTCTTCAAGAGACCCTCGATTTCCTGCGGAGGGTTCAAACCGAGCCCCTGAGCACGCTCCCACCGTGCAAGTCGCGCTATCCCGACGCAGGGCCCATAAGCCATGTTCAAATCGAATTGCCGCAACACCACCTCGCTCTCATTGCACTCAGCTGCATAAAAGATTTCATCTTTTAGTCATACACAGAGATAAATGTGTTTGAATAGAAAAAAAAATAGAAAAGAAACCCTAGGGATTAGAATGCACATTGGAGGTCCGGTTTTCCACCGTTAGCGGTGGTGGCCGGCGTTTGGACCCCAGTAGAGCCCGGAATGGCGGTGTGGATCGGAGATTTTTTGGAAGATTTCTTCGTAGCGGTGGTTTTCCTCTGTCGGTAAAAACCCTTCATGTTTCCGGTCACTGACGCCATTCTCTCTTCTCTCTACAGCTCTTTTCAAATTTGAATTTTGAAAATGTCTTAGGGATTGTGAAATAAAGCCACTCCTTTCCTTTTATACAAATACGAAATTAATTCGATTTTTATTTTTTTCTATCAATTTTAAACTGAAATTAAAATTTCATTTAAATAACTTGATATTTTGAACTCTACATTGAAAAAAAAAATGCTAGTTTTATTTTTTTTGGTTACAGTAACATTTTAGGCGAATATTTTACTACATTTTTAGATATGTTTTGATTGCAATCTTTCATATTTAAAAAGGTTTAAAATTATTTAAAATGCAAAATTAATTTCTTTTAACAATAAAATAGTGTTTTAACTAATAACTTTTAGTTTAATTAATTTTTCATTTTTATTCTCAGTTTTCTTTATAATTATCTTTATTAAATTAAAATGTATTTTGAAATTAGAATATTGTAAAAAATTATAAAACATGAATACGTCTTAGTGACCTTGTTTGAAAGTTTCTCTAAATTATATAAATTGTAAAAAGGGGAACACTTCAGTCTCTTATATATTTTTAGGAAAATAAAATGTATATAATGATAGTTACACAATAAATAATAAGTGATTTTAGAAGTTTTTCATTTTAGAAAATGTGAGTAATTTAAATAGTTCAATAATATTAATAATTTTAAAATAATTAGAATATATATATATATATATATATATATATATGTGTGTGTGTGATACAATTATAAAGTGACATGTATAAAATATAAAAAAAATATACAAAAATATAAAAAAAATTACAAGATGGTAGTATTTTGTTTGGTTAAATGAACATCAATAACTAAATTAAATCATGAATTAAATTAAAAAAAACACATAAAAATCAATATGAGACAAATAAAAAAAAGGGTAACTACCTATTATCATTAACAAGTGTTGATAACATATAAATATTCTAACCTTTTTGTGAATTTTGAATTGGTGTGACTAAAGGAATATAATTTTACAATTAAATCTATCTATTATATTCAAATTTGATACTAATAACAGCCTTAAAACACATTACATTCCTCATAGATACTTTACTTGAATATAAAATTAGATTTTATGTTAGTTTTTTTGGGTACTCAAATTAATAGGCTTAATAACATTTCTTATTAGCAATGATTCAATGTTTTTTTTCTGTTTATTTTCTAATTAATGTTCGTTACTTATCTTTTGAATTTGTTACTTACATGTAACTATTCATTATTTATTTTGAATTTATACTTAAATCTCTAACAAATATATATGACCGTCCAAATAGCAAAAATGACCATTGCTGCAAAAGTTTCAAATCAGTGCTATCACCATCTAAACATTATAAATAGGAATTTAAATAAGTAATCTTAAATTGTTTAGGAATCTATGATAATATTTATGAACTAAAAAAATATTTTTTCCATCTTACTAATATATTTATGCAATCGAATAGAAGATAACTCACATTGATGTTCTCTTATATCATTTGAGAGCTTCGTCCTTGTCACCACTGCTGTGTGCTGTTGTGGAGTTTCATTATAGAGGGTGGCAGTTGGGAGATGTGAGGTATGGTTTGAATTTGGATAAAGGATATGTAGGAAGAGACATTTTTTTGAAAGATAAAAAAGAAAGACGCATTTATGATTTGAACGATTGAACAAGTTTATGGTGAAGGGGTTAACTCTACTCCAAATGTGTCAATTTGGTCCGATCCACGAGAGTTAAGCCTAGCCTACATTGGTTAGGGCTAAAAAGGTCTAAAAAGAAAAAAAGTCTTTTATTAAATAAGTTCACAGGGTCAAATACCTCACAAAAGTCATGTAAGTCAGGTTAGTCTATGGACTTTCTTTTTAAACATGAAAAATATATTATTAAATTTTTCGTCCTCGACTTACGATTGGCACGTCTAGAACGTCGGCCTGGGACTTCTCAGTCGTCGACACGGCCTAGACGGGTCGGTGGGCCCAACGACCTGGAAGGGATGGACGGGTCTGACGATTCGGATAGGAGGGACGGGCTCAACGACCTAGACTAACCCGACGTCCAGAACAATTTGAGCGAGCCAAACGGTCCTATTAGGCCCGACGACCAAAACGTGCCCGACGACCCAAAAGGCCTCGTGAACCCAACAAATTGAATGGGTCGGGCGAGCATGACAACCCGAATGTGTCAAGAGTGCCCGTCGAGCCCAATAATCCAAACGAGCCAAACAGGACTAACAATCCGGACATGACAATCAGACCTGATGATCCAGACGGGATGAGTAGGCTTAATGACTCAAATGGGCTCAATGACCCGGACAGGCTTGACGACCTAAACGGGCCCGACAACCAGAACGATTCGGGTGAGCCCAAAGGTCCTAGCATGCCAGATGACCAAAACATGCTCGATGACATAGAAGGGTTTTTCAAACACGATCGGGCCGGGCGGGTCCAACAACCGAGACATGTCAGGCAGACCCGACAACTTGGAAGGGATGGACGGGCCTGACGACCCGCACTAGACAGGCGAGCTCAAAGAATCGTTTGGTTTTGTAATCCCGTAAAGGGGCAAAGACCTAACTGGCCCTATAACCAGAACTATTTGAGTTGTCAAGCCCGCTTGGCCCCTTAAGGTTCTCGGGCCTCCCCGACTCGTCTAGGTTGTTGGGACCACCTGGTCCGTTTGAATCATATGGCCCACTAGGCATGTCTGGGTCACTTAACCCGTCCATGTCATTGGGCCAACCCCGACCGATCGGGTCGTCGAACCAGCTCAACTCGTCCTGACCGTTGTCTCGTTCGGCCCGTCTAAGTCGTCTGGCCCTCCCAGACTACTTTTGTTGTCGGACCCACCTAGCTTGCTCAGGTCGTTGGACCCGCTCGACTTGTTCATATTTTTGGGCATGCCTAACTCGTTCGAGTTGTAGGGCTCGGTAGGCTTATCCAGGTTGTTGGGCCCATTTGCCCCATCATTGTACTCAGACCCCCTATCTATCCAAGTTGTTGGGCCCACCCGACCCATCTGGGTCGTTTGGCCCATTAGGCTCGTCTAGGTTGTCAAGCCCATCAGAGTCATCGGGCCTGTCCAACTAGGCTTATCGTCGAGTCTGCCCGTCCTGTTCATGTCATCAGGCCCACTTGAATTGCCATGGTTGTCGGGCTTGCCAAGCCCATCTGGCTCGTCATGCATGTTTATGTTGTCGGGCACGTTCGACCCATCCAAGTCATTGGGCCCGCCAAGTTGTCGGGTTGGGTAGTCCCATCTGGGTAGTTGGTTTCTATGTGTCTTGGGCTTTGACCGATCCATATGGGTCGTTGGTCTAGGCCGACCCTTCTTGGTTGTCAGTTCAGGCTAGGCCATCTGGGTCGTCTCGGTCAATTGTGGACCATACTCATATCGTGTCCACCTTCTGATCATGATTGGCCCGAGATGGCTTGACTTGATCTTTTACTCTGACTTAAAGTAGTATTTTTAGGCGGGCCTAATCCACCTTAGCCCTGGCCCTAACCCACTTGAAAAGGGGCTTTGGGGGCTTGGGCTTTTGTTTGGCCCCCTCATTTGGGGGCCTTAAAAGGAAGCTTAATAAAGAGTGGGTCAGGACTAGCCCATGGTCTAGGGACCAAATTGACACCTCTACCTGACCCTAACCTATCCCAACTTACTACATAAGGGACTTTGGGGATCGGGGCTATGAAAAAGCCCCTGATACGTGGGCTATGAAAATGGAGCCTAACTCCATAGGGGATTAGGGTTAGGGATGGCAACGGGGCTAGACGGTGACGACTTTTGCTATCCCAAACCCATCCATGTAGAAAAAAATCCATCCTCATCCCCATACCAAAATCCAACAGGTATCACACTTTTGTCTCATCCACATCTCCACTATGTAACGGGTATAATCTCGTACCCATAACCGTACATGTTTTCTTACTAGTAGAATATTAATTTTAATTAATTTTTATAAAATAATAAAAAATTACGGTAAAGGAAATATAATATTATCAAATATTCAATATGAAAATGATGATTGTTTCTTCGATATCAAATACTTTAAAATAAATTATAAATGTTTACATTTTAGATTAGAATACCAAATAAAATTTCATGAGAACCAAAACATTTATTAAATTTGCAAACATTAATGAAACCTTGTTGATAAAATTTGAAAATATTTTTTAAAAAATATTAAAGGAAAACAAATATTCAAATTAAAATATATTTTAAATGTTTGTTTACTTCAATTTTTCAATTCTAATGAATCTATTTTTTATACACTAATAAAAGTTACAATACATCACTTGATCAAAATGACGCAAAGAACAAATAATAAACATAATAATAAAATTTTGACATAGATCTTGTATCTTTTGAACTCCAATATATGTTGGATGGTGATAAAAAAATATTCATGGCAATTACATTAAATTTTTATATTGTAGTAAATAAAAGTTATTTATACAATTATAGTGAAAAAAATTATAGTATGACTGATAATGAGTTAGAAAATAAAAAATAATTAGATATAATATATCGAAATAGTATTCTACATGATGAAAATAAACAACAAATAAAAATATTAAAAAATTGACAAATGTGTGTTTTTGAAACAATTTGAGAGACTATTGAAAGAAATCACACAAAGAAAAATAAATGTATAATTAAGTGTATGATAAAATGAAAAATACCTTAGAGATCTAAGAAAACTTTTCAAATATCAACATATATACTCAATTGTTGAGAAATAACAACTTTTTTTAGAGAAACAAAAGAGTTCTTTAAATGAAACAAAAATGAATAATAGTGAGTAAATAATTTTTTTATATTACCTAGTAAATGAAAGATTTACGTTACTAAATACTTAAATTTTGAGTATCAAACATTCTCATGTGAAAGAAAAATATATAATAAATAAAAATATTAAAAAATAATAGAAATATTCAAATGTGAGACAATTTTTTTTTAATTGACATACATCATTTTAACATAATTACATAAAAGTTATGATAAGATGAAAAATATATTGGAGATGCGTATGAGTTTCATGACAAACCAAATAATTAGAAGAAATAAAAAATAGAAAGTATATATATATATATATATATATATATATATATATGGTTACTTAATTAATTGTTAATATTTTAATAATTTAAACGGAGATGGAGACAGGTATTATGGTGGGGATATGTACATCCTCATACCCATCTTGATACCCAATTAAAAAAGTTGGGGATTCTTCATTCCCATACCCAGTCAATGCGGGGATTTCCTATCAAAATGAGGACGGGTTCAGGTAATACTCACGGAGACGGATTCAGACAATACCCATAGAAACCAATTTATTTGTCATCTCTAATTAGGTGATCCGAAGTCAAAAGAAAAAATGACAGCTCTACCTCGTATAAATTTGTAGGTTATACGATTGTAAATTAATTTTTACAAGAAAAAACTAATTGTAGAGAGGATAAAACAACATAACTCTAATTACTCATTGAGTATAAACTTCACTTAAGTATTTACAAATACACACTTTGTAGGTGGCCTATTAGACGAACTATGAAAACTAAGTTCGTCTATGCATGAAAACTTTTCTTTTATAAACACTTTAAATTGGACCTTCTTTTCTTTTATTTGCATGCTTTAACTTTGTTCTTTCTGCTAGTGCCTTTTGGGGTGTGTGTTTTAGAATTTTCTTAGGGAAGTTGAGTCAACTTTCGATAAAATCATAGTGACTTTGCATATTGAAAGAAGTATCTATTGAAATCCCTTTGTGTATGCGGTCTATTGAATTTAAATTCGTCTTAATCTAATATCGTGCATCTAATACTTCTTTAGACTCATATAGTCTTTTAATACTTGTGCCAAACACTTTTGATAGACTTGGTTTAATTTTTGTATATTTCGTCCAGAGTTTTAAAATGTGACTTGCTTCTATAATTTTTATGTCTATTGTTTCTCTATACTTTTTTTATCATATTGTATATTCATGTTTGATTCTTGAAAGATTAACTCTTCTTCAAACTTCATTTAAAACTTCAGTATGAACATCCAAATTTAAAATTTGAGTTATTTATTACACAAATTAACTTTAATATAATAAATTACCTTATTTATAATCATTAAAATAAGTATCTATTAATAAAATTATAAGATATAGACTTGTATCTATAACAATATATAAAGGGGATTTCCCTTTTTGTCCACTTTTCAAAATATTAATTTTATCCTTTAAATATAATAATTTATTAAATTTTTAAAGATTGACCTTTATTTTTACAAACTTTTTATAAAATCATATGTCTCTACTTCTTCTCTTCTTCTTTATTTATCAATGATTATTCTTTTATCTGTTATGATACATTTTACTTTATTTTTAATAAATATAATTTTAGTATATATATTAACTTAATAACATCATAATATTATCATCTACTAATATAATATTACGCATATTAAAAAATGCATACACACAAACTATTACGCTAGTCTTGTCATAAATAATTAACAAATAAAAATAAATGAGAGAAAGAAAAGAGTTCAAATTTTTTTCAAAAGAATAACCAATATTCATTGAAAAGAAAGGTCTGATTTTGCTAATTTACTATTTTATTTTATTATCCTTAGTTGATATCCATACATCTATATATAAAATATATAAAATGATTCTCTACATATTTTTTGTTCCAATTCAACCCTTTAAATAATAATATTATTTTAAACTAAAATATTTTTATTTTTATTTTTGCTTTTAAATGATCATTAATTTAAATTTAATTACTTTTTAAATTAAAATAATTATTTTATCATTTCATCCTTTTAAATTACTATTTACTAAAATTTAGTTATCTATTCTATATCTATTCTATCTATAACAATATATAAATGGGATTCTCCCTTTTGTGTCCACCTTTCAAAATACCAAATTTACCATTTAAATATAATAATTTATTAAATTTTAAAAAATTGACCGTTTCTTTTACAAGTTTTTTATAAAATCAGATGTCTCTGTTTCTTCTCTTCTTCTTTATTTATCAATGGTTATTTTTTCGTATGTTATGATATATTTCACTTTATTTTTAATAAATATAATTTTAATTTATATTAAATTAATAACATTACAATATTATCACCTACTAATATAATATCACGCATATTTAAAAAAATACATACACACATGCGCGATAGCGCGTCACGCCTGTGTTTACGCTAGTTATCTATTCTATAACAATAAATGAGATTCTTCTTTTTGTGTCCATATTTCATAATACTCGTTTTATCCTTAGTTATTTTAAAAATTAATTATTTTATAAATAATTTACTTTTAATCATTTTTCTACAAATCTCTTTTGTCTTAAATCATTATTTAAATTTTCTTTTTACATATCTTATATATTTTAAAAATTATATATTTGTTAAAAAAATAAAAAAATGCAAATACACGGACGCGCACCCGTGTGTTCGCTAGTTTTTTAATTAAATTAATTATATACAATGAAAAAAAAAGACATGTACATTTGTAAAAAAACTCTAGTTTAAAACGAGGAGCATTCTTCAAGCAAAATAGGCAGTTTCCTTTTCCAACTGCAAATCCAAATTTTGTGTACCTGTCATTCACAATCAATCATGGCTACCATTTCTTCAATTTGCAACCTCTTTCTCCCCATAATTTTATCATTATTCCCCAGAACACTGTGTGCAACAGTGCTACAAGACCTCAAAAACTTACATCAACCCCCAGCCTTTAACTCTACAATTCTCTCAAACTGTCTCAACAATCCATCTCTTAGGTACTGCACTTCATCTCCAATCATGGACTTTGATGAAATATTCAAGTTTACCATTGTTGCAAGCCATCTCTGCAATGAATCCAACAACCCCAATTGTGTAGAGTCATTCCCCAAAGTTGATCTTAGAAACCGTCCAAATATTGCACCACTTTATTTGTCCTTCGATTTCTTTTGGAAATATTGCCCCTTGAGCATCATGTCCATTGATTTGTCCAACAATTCTATGAAGGGTGGTTTTCCAACCGAAGTTTTCTATTGCACCCAAATCCAGTCTCTTGATCTGAGTATCAATGCATTTTCTGGGGACATTCCAATTCAGAGTTTCTCTTCCTTCACCAACCTCACTTTTCTCAACCTCTCCTATAATGGCTTTTCAGAGAGTAAACTGTCAGATTCCCAGTTCTTCAAAAGGTTCAATTCTTCTAGTTTTCTTCATTCTGGTGCTCTCTTGGATCCAAAAAAGTTTACTGTGAAGGCTGTTGTTCTGTTAGTTTGCTTTCCCATCCTTGTCATTTTTATGGTAATTTCCTTGGTATGGCTTTGTTTCCAAAGGCCTGATTTTCTCCCAAGGAAACTTCAAAGAGGTTGGAGGTTTACACCAGCAATTCTAAAAGCAGCAACTGATGGTTTTTCACATAAGAATTTGGTGGGGATGAGTGATGTTGTTCATATCTACAAAGGGACATTGAGAGATGGTACTGAAGTGAAAATTGAGATGTACTGGGATGATATACCAAGGGACAGTTACCGTAGATTTGTTGATGAATGCAATATTCTGTCTAAGTTACACCACAAAAACCTTGTCAGAGTTCTGGGGTGGTGTAAGAGCAGAAAATTCAGGGCCATTATCACAGAATGGACGAGAGAAGAAAACGTTGAAATGTGGTTATCAGGGTCAAGTCCATCATGGAATCATAGAGTGAAAGTGTTAATGGGGATTGTAGAATGCATGCGCTATATGCAGAAGGAATGGCCTGAAATTGACTATGAACTCGACACAAGTAGTATTTTGCTGTCCGACAATATGGAACCATTAATTTCAAGGTTCAAAGTTGGAGATCACAACAACAATGAAAGAAGTAAGAATAATAGAAAATTAGTCCTCAAACAATGTGTCTTTTCCTTTTTCTATTTTCTTGGCATGCAAGTTCATCAGTGCTTTCTGTTATTTTGTAGAGATACATAGGTTTGGAGTATTTGTGCTGGAGCTGATACTAGATAAGAAGGTTCAAGAGGAGTTTGATGGAGATGATGCTGAATTTGTTAGGTACATAAGAACACTTAATTCTGCAGATTTGCTGCAGATTATTGATGAGAGAATGGAAATAACTGAAGCAAATTTTCATCAAGTTAAGCAGGCACTGTATTTGGGATTAATGTGCGTAGATCAATCGAACAGTGAGAAGCGAAGCTTGGGCATGATACTTAACACTGTAGCAAGAGCCTACAAAACATGCTTGTTCAAACCAATTAAGTAGTGATATCAGTATTGAGTGGACATTTTCTTCAGAGATGATTCTTAGAACTGGTGTCTCATTGTTCTTCGGAGTTGCTATTTTGAGAACTTGATTATACTGTATACATTGTTAGAGTGATGCTGTACTCTTATTTTGTTAGTTATTAAATTTCTTGTAAGGTTTTAGTTATTTTACATCTGAACCAGTCTGAATTATAATCAAAAAGTTTTAAATTTTTTAAGACTTAATATTTTATCAAAATTTATTAAAAATTCAATTAAAAGTTTTGAAAGTTATAGGAACTCAAAATTTAATTAAGTCTATTAAAATAATATAATTTTATAAAAGTAATTTGTATATTAATATTTTTATTATATTAAAATAATGAAGTTTTAAAAATATTTGAAAATTATTAGACAATAAAATTTATTGAATAATACAATTTTATATTAAAGAAAATGACAGAAAGAGTAATTATATAAGCGACTATTATCTCTACGAAGGAGGAAGGATTAATGAGATTTATAAACTTAAATTCTGTTTTTAATTTTTAATTTAATTTAATTTTCCATGCTGAAGAACAGTGCGACACACAGAAGAAATCTTGGGCCTCTTTTTGAGTCTTGAGTATGCTGTGCCATTGGGTTCCTTATTCTCTGTTTAGCGGTCGCACACGCTCTCGGGAATTCACTGCTTCAGCTACTCATTCGCACTTTCCTTCTCTCTCTTTTTCCCCGAACCGGAATATCAGCTGTATGGACGCCACTGGCTTAGATTCCAATGGCCGTGAATTCAAGACTGCCGATGAAATGTGGAGGGAACACACGGGTGACCCTAGTAAGAAGACCCAGTGGTACCGCGACGGCGTCTCCTACTGGGAGGTATATCTGTCTCTGTTTCTTATGTGGGTTTCTGTTTTTTCCAGAAGAAATTCAAAAAAATTGGATATATCTTCTGGGGTTTGTTGCAATTAATATGTTGTTGTAAAGTTTGCTTTTTTATTGTTTGTGAGAGCAGGGTGTTAATCCAACTATGGATGGAGTTTTGGGAGGGTTTGCAAATGTGAATGAGCCTGACATAAGTTGCAGTGAGGATTTTTTGAAGATCCTCCTATCCGAACGTTTTCCTGCTGATGCCAGACGCCAACCCCTTGTTGTTCTTGGTACTCTTTCATTGTCCCTTTGTTATTGAACCCCACTAGTGAAAACCAGTGGATTCTTAGCGATGATGTTTCATAGATTTTTAAATCGAATGGGATTTTTGCTTAGATTTTACTTGATTTTTTCCTTGTGAAAGGTGACTATTGTGTTTTAGTTTGATTTTCTGAGTGTTTTTGGGATTTATGACATTTGGAATCTGCTTTTGTTGAATGTAATAATCCCTTTTAATATTTATTTTTGGACATGGATGTTCTAATCAGCCAACTCTTGAATTTCAGATTGTGGTTCTGGGATTGGCAGAGTTACCAAAAATCTTTTAATAAGATACTTCAATGAGGTTTGTGAGATTTACTTTCGTTATCTATTTCTTCCGAGTCAGTATTCTATAGTTCATGAGTACCGACACTTATATTGAGTAATTGTTGATGCGGTGAGCCCGTGAAAATTCCAATGAAAAGTCAGTGGATCATATGTTGATGGCACTACTTTAGTACTCTTAGTATTGTTTAATATGCAAAAAAAAAAATGTTTCAGGTGCTTGTTGGATCTGATGTTTTACCATATCATTGCTCTTTGATGGCACTACTTTAGTACTCTTAGTATTGTTTACCCCTTCTTTAAATTAATGCATACCCCTGCTTAGATCAAACAGCTGGTAGGGAATTCTACATCTATATATGTTACTAAATAATAGAGTTTACAAGCCTCAATTTCCATATATTTGGAAGTACTGCTGGGTATAATTCTACCCGGATTTGATTGTACCAAGCTATGTAAACATAACTCACAAACAGGTTATGTTAACCTTTTAGGTTGAACTATATAACTATTCTGGCTGTGTTCAGGTTGAGCATTTTAGTGTCATACTGTTGTTCTAACAATGAAGATACACTAACTTGAAACATGCTCCATTAAATTCTTATCAAGTATCTAAACAGTGCATCATCCTGGCTTTTACTAACTACATCACATTGATATTTATCTTTTTTTATTGTTTGTTTATGAAGCATGATATTGGAGGCTTTCATTTGCTTTGTTTTTATTTCCTCTCTAATTTTTTCTCTTATGACTTGCTGGATATGGCGTCTATCTTTTATTTATTATGTTATTGTTAGAATAGTTTATATTATCTTCTGAGCAAAAGCTGTGTTGTATTTCTTTCTCTTTCCTTAAGCTTACGTTGTAAGCCACTGGTCCTTATATATATGAATTTGAATCAGAAGGGAGATTTAAATTAATATCTCTCAAGCTCTTTTCTTCATATATACTCTTTCAACTTGGTATTAGAACATTCTCCCTCAGGCACCATTTCTCTGCATGGCTTAGTCAGGTGCATGTAACCCACAAATTGACCAAGGTTTTCATGATCATTTGGAATAGACAACAGTGAAATATCATCAAGTGTTGAACAATGGAAGAAGTTGAGCTTCCAGAGTAATGAATGATTGATTGTAGACCTGTGGATAGTCCTAAGGGTTCAAATAAAAGATTAATGGTAAAACAAAGTGAACCATTTTCAAATCTAGAGAGATACATAATACTTGTGGGAAAACTTATTTATCTTACTATTACTGAGCTTGACCTAACTTTTGTAGTTGGTGTGGTTAGTTAGTTTATGTAGGCTCCTTGCATTGATAACCAGAATGGTCTCATTTGCATTCTCAAATACCTTAAAAAGGCTTCAAGATAAGGTTTTCTATATGATGATAAGAAGTACGGAAATATCTAGATATTATGATACTGATTGACCATGGTCTCCTATAGATAAACATTCCACTACTATATATTGTTTTTCATTGGAGAGAATATTATTTCTTAGAAAAGCAATAAACATAATGTATTTACTTGACGTTGAATATAGGGCAATGACATCAATCACTTGTGAACTTGTGTAGATAAAACAATTTCTCCAGGAACTGAGATATTTTGAAAGCAAAGTAGGATGCATTATGAAAATCAAGCAGCTCTTCTCATTGCTTCCAACCTTGTTTTTCATGAGAGGACAAAATACATGGAAATTAATTGTCATTTTGTTAGAGAAAAATTGTTGTTCAAGGAAATTTGCACAGAGTTTGTTGGCTCCAATGATCAACAAGCTAACTTTTGGATAAAAATCCTTGAGAGGAGCTTGGGTTCAATTTAATATCTTTTGAGCAAAAGTTGTTTTGTGTTGTCTCTCTATTTGTAACTTATAGTCTGATGAAGGATTATCTTGTTCCTTTTTATATTTTTGAATATGGTGTGAGTTGATTAAGAAAGCTAAGCGAAATCCCCACTGGACATTAAGATAGCAAGCTATCTAGATGTGAAGGTTCCTTTCACAAAGCTCAAGAGAAGAAGATGATGGATTGAT
>Ga0214545_1003003_pt1 | contig 32428 bp, 17 predicted proteins | sample CNSS4metaG_FD_160064 | JGI IMG/M metagenome (GOLD analysis project Ga0214545, IMG submission 160064) | Root nodule microbial communities from cowpea collected in UCLA plant growth center, Los Angeles, California, USA - CNSS4 | ecosystem: Host-associated > Plants > Roots > Nodule | place: USA...
AATAGATAAGCCTTTTTAAGATAGAGTTAAAAAAGAGGGAATGGATAGCATAAACATGACAAAATAACCTAAAAAATATGATATGTGTCACAAGAAGAATAATGAGCATTGAGAAAAAAAAAAAAACTAGAAACGCCTTATTTTAATATGTTTTTATTTTGAAACATAAATTTTATACGATCTATGTTTAACTTTTGAATTTATAATGATTAAAAATGGGATAAGTTTTAGTATTAAAAAAGAGTGAAGGCTTTTGAATTATTAGGCGTAATGAAATGACTAGATTTTTGAAGAGTCTTGTAAGTTACGTTTGAATTATTTATTGTTGGGAAATTTGGTACCCTAATTTGGATGTTATATAGGAGAAGGTGTTAGATTAGATAGGAGTGGAGACAATGGAATTAGTTGTGATGCGTGGTCAACTTCTCCTTCATTAGTTGACTAAGTTCCCACCTTCCATTCCATTGCACTCATTTCTTTTAACCTTTTCTATCTTTTATTCTTTTCTTTCACATTATGCACAAAACAATTCTATCCTCACTTCTCACCTTAGCTTGCAAGCCACTCAATTTCTTCTGGACCATTTTCTCCTCATATTTTATCTATCTCACTCCAGAATTTTAATTGAATTTTTTAAATATGTCTTTTATTAATATTAAAAATATATTAATGTTAGTGTATTATAATTTTTATTATTTCTACCGTGTCTAATAATTCCATATTGTTTAAAAATTGAAGTATAAAATGGTTTAAATATTTCTTTTTCTTTAATCTTTTGAGGTACTTTCTGAAAATAAAACTATGACAGAAAAATACTTCCAATGCATGATAATTACGTATAATGATGTCTTGTAAATGTATTTTTATTACTATTTTAAAATCAAAACTATTACTATTTTATAAAAAAAAAGGCTTGATTGTTGTTATATTAAATAATTTTAACTTTTTGTTATATTTACAAACAAATCATATTACCTTTTAGAAGTTATAACAAAAATTTGTGATCTTGCTTTAATAAATATAAATATAGTGTAAGTAAAATATAATCAAATTATAAAACAAAAATTGATGTATGTTGTAGTTCTCAATTATATATTTAAATACAGAAAACTAATTTATTTTGTTTGGTTGAATTCTTAATTTTAAATTTTAAATTCAAACCAAACCATTTTGCTTTAAGAAAAAGTAAATCCAAAAACTAAAAAGAAAGCCAATTTCAATTATTTTTTAAAGCAATTCAGCTTTGAACATTACATGCCATAAAATAAGAAAATAAGGGTAAAGTGTTCAAGTGAGAACGAGAAAAGAATGAGAATCATGAACAAGAATAAGAAACAAAAAAAAAAATTGTGTTTATAAATAATGTTAACATAAAACAGTAAATAAGAAACTAATCATCTGACTAATATAACACACAAAAAAATGATTAAATGTCTTTGTTGGTTTGTGAAACCTACTAAAATGTTTTAAACAATTTGGTAAGCATATTTGGAATTAAACATGTCTATAGAAACATAAAACACACACATAAGGAAAATAAAGAACTATAATAGAGAATAGGAAATACTTTTTAAAATGAAATATAATAAAAATTCATAATGAGATTAATCAATTTTATTCTGAACAAAAACATATGATCTTCATTTAGAAAATGTACTACCAGTATTCGGCCATAGTCCTTCATATGACCACCATTAGTTAAAGTATTACCCATACCTGACCATACCCCACCACATGGAGACTTACTATATTCCGACTATTTCTTACTCATTCGTATGAAACGCCTCAAGACTACAAAGCTGATGGGTTGTTTGTGCTTGTCCTTACCCCCACAAAAACCATATGATTGCTTACTGGGTACCGTTCTACAACATCCATAATGTACCACTCAGTTGTAAGCTGCCTATCCCATACATGTCGATCCTCAAACCAATACCTTTGTCACTAAACTGATAACCGAGAACTAAAGACCAACAATGGTTTTTGAATAAATTCACCTACTTTGAATGAACCGACTAAAAATATATTTTGATCCAAAAATATTATTACATGAAATTTTCTAGCATCATTTAGTATCAAAAGTATCTTTTTAGGCATCTCTCCTCACATTTTGGACGAGATTTGTTGTAGTTGAAAGATATTTTTCCTAAAAACCAAATACTAAAAGAATTTTGAAAATTTGACACAGTACATCTTTATCCTTATCCCGTAAGAACTTAAAAGGTATTGATAGTATCACTTCACTAAATTTAATGTGTGTTCCCATTTAATTAAAAAATTAAGTTGAGTGATACTTAAGTGAAGTTTTCAAAAAACAAATATTGAAGTTTTAAATCAACCGGAATTTAATAAAAAAGTTTCTTCAAAATCCAGAGAATATGCAATAAAAAAACACATCTTTGAAATCTTCATTGGTGCAAGTCAAATCTCAAAATTATTTGCTAAAAAACATGGATTCGATTCACTCGAAAAAAAATGATAAACTAAAGAAAGTAACATATTAAACCGTGGAAATTCTCACTTGCCATGGCCAACGAGAAAATCCCATTCGCATTAAAGAAAGAAAGAGTGGAAAACGAGGGGTAACATAGTAAATGCAGAGTGTGAAGAGTCCGTAATGAGAGGGCAGTGTGACCCCACGCGCTTCCCGTGTCTTCTTTAACACGACTTGGCTTCAATCAATCGCAATGTCTTATGTCATTCCTATGCACTTTCTCCTCTCTTTCCGTTCCCTCGCTTTTTCTTGTCAAACACAAATTCATTTCTTTTTCTTCAACCATTTTTTCCTTCAAAATTTGATACAAACCCACGTAGGTAAAGGGAAAAAAGTAACTTTCTTTTTGTATCTTTTAAGCAATCACAAGTTTAGTGTGCGAGTTGAGTTTGTGCCAGGGGATAATGGGTAACTGCCTAGGTTCTTCGGCTAAAGTAGAAGCAGCTAACAGTTCCAGAACCCCTTCTGGTACTTTTTCTCTTTTGCCTTTTTGCTTTTCTGTCAGCAATTCTTCCTTCGCCGTGCAATGTTTTGCAAGATTTTTAGTTGTGGTTGCAGTTGCAATTTCATTGGCATCCTTAACATTATAGGAATTGTGAAAAGTACTGCAGATGCAGCTGCAATTGTGGTAGTGATGAGGGAAAAAATCTTAAGAATCATGCTGAAATCGACATTTCCAACCACTTTTTAAAACCTTGTTTTTATTCTCTGTTTTGAAGGGGTGTATGTGATTTTCCTTTGTCATTTGTCAAAGTTGATTTTTTACGCTATGGCTTGCAAAGCTGTGGGTTTGATGGTGTTGTAGATTGTGAATTCTTCGCGGGTTTTCAAGCTTTTTTTGTCTACTTTCTGTTTTTGGGTGCTGCAAGCTGGGTTTGTTTGGGTTGGTATTTGCTGGGATTCAATCCATGGTGGGATCACTTGAACTAGGATTGGAGAATGGATGCTTATTGTTATTAAACATTTCCTTCTAGTTGCTGAGCAACAAAGAAAAAAAAAAACATTTCCTTGTAATGCGATGGTGTGAACATTATCTTACATGAGTGCAATTGGTTGAATTTTAAGGTTATTAGCAAAAGTGCCTGTTTTTGTTTGTGAAAAGGAAGCATTCATGGACTAACTGTTTCCACTTCTGCTTGCATCAGGAATTTCAAAGACTAGTCCTTCATCTGTTCCTTCCAACTTATCTATTCAGTCATACTGTGAAGCAAGTGATGTCTCAAGTCTTCCCACACCAAGGTCCGAGGGTGAAATCTTGTCTTCCCCAAATCTTAAGGCCTTTGCCTTTAATGAGCTAAAGAATGCCACCAGAAACTTTCGCCCCGACAGTCTTCTTGGGGAAGGAGGATTTGGTTATGTTTACAAGGGCTGGATTGATGAACACACATTTACAGCTTCAAAACCTGGATCAGGAATGGTAGTTGCTGTTAAGAAACTCAAGCCTGAAGGGTTACAAGGTCATAAGGAGTGGTTGGTAGGTGTTTTATTTCCATTTCCAAGCCCTAGCTTGCTTAAACATACTTTATAATTAAAACACTCGCCTTCATCTTCCCCTAAGAAAGTTTATCTTATTTTGAATATTATTAATGGTCTAATTAGTGAAGTTTTAATCATTTTCCAGACTGAAGTGGACTACCTTGGGCAACTTCACCATCAGAATCTTGTTAAATTGATTGGTTACTGCGTGGAGGGAGAGAACCGTCTCTTGGTCTATGAGTTTATGTCCAAAGGGAGCTTAGAGAATCATCTATTTAGAAGTAAGTTATCACAACCATTACACTGTTTTCTTGTAAGTTTGGTTGATTAAGCTATTATCTTAATGGTTAGTCAATCAAAGAAACTCACAGAAGGATAAAGATATCAACAATGATAGCTGGTTCCTTAATTTAAGAATGATCTTCTCTGCCATTACTATTTCAGTATGATTTGATAAGCAATGACTTAGAAATGATCGATTAATCCATTGGAGTAGTTTTGCATTGTGATTGATGGGGCTCATTATATTTGACAGGAGGACCACAGCCTCTATCTTGGTCAGTGAGAATGAAAGTGGCAATTGGTGCTGCCAGAGGACTCTCTTTTCTTCATAATGCCCAGTCTCAAGTCATATACCGTGATTTTAAAGCATCTAATATCCTACTTGACGCTGTAAGATTAATGAGGATACAAGTGATGCAAAAATATCTTCCTTACTGTTATATCATGAAAAATAATTTCTTATCATTATTGAATTACAGGATTTCAATCCTAAACTCTCTGATTTTGGCTTAGCAAAGGCTGGCCCTACGGGTGATAGAACTCATGTATCTACTCAAGTTATGGGAACTCAAGGATATGCAGCACCTGAATATGTTGCAACAGGTAATTCCTTATTCCTTAGCTTTGTGTAAACTGTCAGTACCTTGCATTGCTTATAGTAATTTTTTAATGACCTATATAATAATTCGTGTCCATTTGAACATGCTGTTATTCATGTCAATTGTATAAGAATCTGCATTTTGAAATTTGAACTGATCAACAGTTCGGTTTCTTCTGCATAGTAAACTAAAAATATCTGATATAGCATGTTACAGGCAAATTTTTAGATCCACTGTTTTCTGTAGTGCACTGCTCCTTAGGATAGAACTGGAAACTAACTCCTTTCACATGTCTCATTTTCTGCAAATCATCAAACTAAAGCTCCAATATTTTAACAGGTCGGCTGACGGCTAAAAGTGATGTATACAGCTTTGGTGTTGTGTTGCTTGAGTTATTGTCTGGTAGACGTGCCGTTGACAGAACAAAAGCTGGTGTGGAGCAGAATCTAGTAGAGTGGACAAAACCATATTTGGGTGACAAAAGAAAACTATTTCGGATTATGGACACAAAGTTGGGAGGCCAATACCCACAAAAAGGAGCTTTCATGGCTGCCACTCTTGCGCTACAATGCCTAAATCGCGAAGCCAAGGCAAGACCTCCAATGACAGAGGTTTTAGAAACTCTTGAGCAGATTGCAGCCTCAAAAACTGTAGGGAGAAACAACCAATCGGAACCGAAGAGAGTACATATTCCTGCAAGAAAGTGCAAAGTGCAAATGGGTGCCCTTTGAACCATACTCCTACTTCATTCATTGCCATCTCAGCCATTATCTGCTTGTGTGCACCAAATTTTGAACATCTGTATATACATTCCTTATTTTTGTGAGGTTGTTTTTGAGAGGATATATTGTGCCATGAACTTCAATGAAATTTCAATTAATTATTAGCACATGATTTCCCCATGCAATAGAAGTTCAGTTATTGTTTGATTATGGTTATTGAGATATTTGTTTGTAAAACTGTCATTGACACATTGCTGCTAGCCAAGAGTTACATCAAAAAATGTCCGCATCAGTTGTTTTTGCCTGGACTGAGTATCTAGGCAATCAATTATTAGTAACAGTGTGTGAAGCTTGTAAGAACATGTTACACATAAAAGATTAAAGAAATAAACACACAATGTAAGGTTAGATGAATGCAATTACTTGTTTTCATCCTTATTTTCTTATCTATCATTATTGTCGAAGTTAAGGGGCTAAACGATCAATATTAAAATCATCAGATGCTACAACGAATTCACTGATTGTGCACTCCCAACTTTTGCTCTGGTTTCTACTGAAAGCTATGTACCAGTTGGGCCATTGTTGGTTTCTTCTTGCCTTGGTACCACAACAGAGGCAGCTGAATATTATTTTAGCTAAACTATGTCTCTTTCCATATTCTAATTTATACTTACCCAATATCAAACAAAGACAATGGATAACAGTGAAAAAATAGGAAGAATAGCATTCGAATGATAGCGGAGAGAGCGTGGTTTGGGTTAGGCTGTAGGATCGAGATTGGGCACTGCGATTGGAGATTTTAAAGGTGGCTGGGAAAGGCACAGAGGATGAAGAAGAAGCGCAGACATTCTTAAAAATTGTTTAAGGGTGAATAAAAGTTAAAGCTATGGTACCATGTCATAAAAAATGATTTGATGCTTTTCACTATTATTATTTCGACTATAAGTATTAATAGAAATAATTAAGAAGAACAAATCAATTTATGATAATCTAGCTTATTATTAGAAAATCACATAAAAATATATTCATAATTACAAAATATCTTAAAATCTGAACTTAGATATCAACATATTTAAAGAAACAAATTAATTTCTGATTGCCAGTAACATAATCAGATTCACATTAAGTACATCAAGTAAGACATCATTCTACCATTTCTGCATTAGAGACAACTTCATCTTAGACATGTTAACATAAAGAGAAAAATATTAGAGATCTTCATAACCACATAACTAACATCTCATTCGATTAAAAATTTGAACATATCAGATTTGTAGTTTTCATTGGTTATATAATATTGAATTTGTACATCTCTAACAAATTTTCACACTTGCATTCAAACAGATAGTTTAGACAAAACCAGACTGTACAAAAAGAAGATAAAGTGAAGTCAATACAAAAATGTTGAAACAAAGTCAGTTGACATCAAGAAACTGAAATAATAACAAAGACAGTACATTCTGCTATGAGATGAGATGAGAGTGTTAAGGCAAGCAAATCTTTTAAAAGATCACATTTTGATGAAAGGAACGAAAGATGTACAAGGATACAAAGGTGTAATAACTGAAACAGAAGTAAACTGAGATTAAATGATGTCATGTAACAAAAGAAAAAAAGAGAAAGCAAAATTAATAGAATAACAAGGATAAAAAAAAAAGTGCAAGAAAAAAGGGAGTAAAAACATCAGTAATTATGTGTTTTCAAATGAGAAAATTGTTGAAGTTTTACACGGTTGTTTTGAAGCATCAAGAGCCACCGGGAGCTCCCCCAAACACTTCAGTGAGGACTAGTCAAAGTGAACCTAAGCAGAGTCCTCAATGAAGCGTTAAGGGGAATTCTAGGGGACACATGACAGAATAAGCCTTTTCAAGTGCTTCTTCAATGCTTCTATGGCTTCTTGGTTTGTAACATATGTGAACCTGTTATATTTATAGTGATGTTATCGTGTTGTTGAACCAAGCCAATCTGAACTCTGTCTGAAACTGAACCTGGACTTACCTACAGTCTACATGAAACAAAACATTGATCAACACAGAATCTATTCAGAGAAGTATCACAGTTTTCCTTTTTTTCTCGATGTCTGTTTGATACAAACGCAAGTGGCATGCAAATACTGTGGTCACAAGGGTGAAAATATATACCATGTAATATACTCTCACACATTCACAAAATTAAAGATGCTTTTAACTTTTATAATGTGCATAACTTTTGAAGTTATTCTTTTTTAAATTATTTTTGAATAGTCTCCAATATTTATATTTTTAGTGTTTATCTCTACAATTGCTTAATTTTAATTGTTAAGATGACTAAAGAGTTAGGCACTACAATAGAATATAGATTGTGTAAATTAAAAATTGTGTAAAGTGAGTGTCATCTCAACACAAGTTGAAGAAACTATTAACTTCTGCTGAAAGTTGAAGTGTCGATGCTCAAGAAGAGTCAAGATGCTTTTACTGATGAATTTGATTCCAGCATGAAACAAAAGGGTTATGATTCGTTCGGAAAAGTTTGAAGGAGATGGGTAAGAAAAGCTCAAGACTAGGCATTTTCAATGTCATTCTTGATGTTCTTTCCCCCAATTCTGACCAGATTCAAGCTGGTAAACTTGTATGTTTTTATGGGCTTCTGAAGGTTTTCTCATGCTCCAAATTCTTCAAACATAACATGAGTATGGAGAGTTTTATATAAATATTGTACCATGTTGCTCATTCTATTCCATCACAATTGAAACAGAATATGAAATCACAACACAGAAATAGGTCAGCTGTCCCTTACGAAAGGGATTCAAGATATCCACACAAACTACCCTATTGAAATGTTTGGGAAAATTGTGTTCCATCAAACTTGAATAAGATATAGTTAATGTTCTTTAACTTTATAAATGAAGTTTATAAATAATTCATTAAGAATTTAAGGTGAATGAAAATTTTCACATCAAATAATAATAATAAGATCAACATTCATAAACTTATTACTTTAAAATTGTAATTATGCATAAACTTATTATTTAAAGTTTTGGATCGATGCATAAGCTTAATATTTTAAAGTTTTTATTGAAAATTAACTAGTAAATTTATGACTTTTTAGAATTGTGTTTTAAATAAATTAACCAGTAAATTATTAATTTAATATATTTTTTTAAAGTCACATTCAGTTTGATCCTTAATCTTTTTAAAAAAAGATTAATTTAATCTTACATATTTAAAAGTAATCATGATATTCAAAAGTAATCAAGATAGTCTTTTTGTCATTAATTTCATAAATAATTTAAGCATAAAAGCCATCACAACATTGGTCGTTTGATGGATTTTGAGCTCTTTCAAAAAAATCCGAAAAATGTCTTCCCAAATGGTTATAAAGATGAGAAAATTAACGTCTTATAACCTCTTGATTTTAGTGATCATATATCATGTCTATAACCTTAAAAAAAAAAAAAAAAAAAAAAAAAAACCCTTCAGATGATGCAAGAGATTGGGCATGGCACATTCTGAAACTGGGTTTTGCTTACAAGATTGAAAGTGATGTGGGGCAGTGGTTTTAGTTTCATGGTTAGGATCATTATATAGTAAATTTGCTATAAATGATAATAGTTGCTTGATTTATGGGTTCTTAATCACAGATTACTAGTTATTTATTGATGCTGGGAAGGGAATCATAGTGAAGTAGACATGGGCACTGTGTAGTGGCTGGTGGGGCCTTAGATGGTTTAAGATGTTTTTTTTTTCTATTGCTTTTGGGCTTTCTGTGATGGCTTCTGTTGTGTAATGGAATGTAACTAAACTGTGTGCATGGGAACCAGGTTTGTAGCTTTGGACTTGATGGGTCTGAATTTGTATGTATATAAAGATAACATTGATGTGGGGTGAGTATTCAGAGATGCATAATGCGGCAGTGTTAAGATATAAAGTTAACCCTTGCACTAGCAGCTACTAATGATGTGCATGGGAGAACATATATGGTTTCCGCCACCCAAACATTGGAAGAGTTTTACCAACACAGTATTTACCCGTCCCCGAATTTCTTGATCCACACCTCATGAAGGGACCAGAAATGCAACATAACATTAAAAGCTACCATTCACAGCTTAATAGACACATTCGCAGAATTACAAACTTTAGGTGGAAAAGAAATGCTTAAGGCTAGCTTTCAGAATCCAGAAAATGGATATTATACTAATATCTAAATCCTTCGGATATCACAATAGACCGCACCTCGTAAGCATATAGCACTGTTGCAGAGAAAAGTTGAAGTCGTCATCCAATATGGAATTCAATCCGATAATACCAGCAGCATGCCTGCATCATGTTCACCTGATACCTGTAGACAACATATATGGTTTCTCAAATAAAATCTTTGCGCAGAGGATGATCATCCAAAATTCACACCTTGGTCCCAAGTAAGAATCGATGGAAAGACGGGAGCAGAACCATGGCTGAACCAATCAATGAAGTACAGTGGGTTCAAATGATATTCTCCATTTGCACCCTTTTTGCACCGGCAGTCCACTGCCTTCTCTCCCACGTGCCATTAGCATGGAAGGAAACTGTAGGAAATAGTAAAAGAGATAAATAAAAGACAAATACGCTTACATATTACAGATTAGGCATACATACAATATTGGGGTAGCCATGTTGATAGTATAGTTAATGAAAAAATCTCTTGCGACATCTAGCAGAACCAAGTTCCTCATACTCAGCCTTCGTCACACACATTGCTTCAAAATCTGGACTCGATGCCAACAGTGACCCTCCACGCCAAACACCTAGAATGGGACTGTAGAAGAACCATAAATCCTTTTATAGAAAATATCAAATTAGATGCAAAAAATATTTAGGGAAGATTTTTACTCTTCTTGAGTTGTTATCTCCACATTATAGTCATCGGGAACTAGAGGTCGAAGCTCCTTCTCTCTGAAGCATGTAGAATCAATTAATTAAACAATTACACCATGATATACAGGACAAAAAAGATGCATCACCAACGACCAAAAACATTATGACATAATGGTACAAAGTGCAGTGATCCCAACAAAAAACTTACAATCTCTCAGCAAACTGGGGAAATAAGGTGCTTCCACCAGTTAATATGATGCTGCAAAACACAATGCAAACACAATATTGAAAAATGAGTGTGACAAATTAAGAAACATGACACAGGACCATCAAATCAAATGTTCTGAACTGCTTACCTTTCGTAGAGTACAGGATGGAGATGTGGGTGGCACGCATTAACAGCCCGCACAATGCATTCTGCAAGCCCAGCTTGGTTCATTCCTGCAAAACATTTCGCTCAGCAAAACGCAGAAAAAGAAAAGCCAAAAGTTAAAGACAAACATCCAAATTGGACCAACATCCTCATTTATAGTCTCTACAGAAACTCGACAACAAAAAAATTAACAAAAATCAAGTTGTATCCACGGACCCAAATCAGCAGGACGGAAGATCATCTCTGGCACAAGAAACCGTTCATTGGTCAAGTCAAACTCCTAAGGATCACACGAAGGAAAACATGAAGTTAAAAACATTGACACACAAAAGAATGGCACACTGCAAGAAACACTGACTAATACATTTTTTGACAAATCAACTCTTTTTCTGTCCTCTGGCTGCTCGGCAATTTCAGAGGAATTCATAACCCCGTCTGCCTCCACTGGCAGCGAAGAAGGAAGGCTGCTCTCCCTCAGTGCAAGATACCGCCGTGCCTGGTCTGGGTACTTAACAAACCCCTTTGTGTGTGTGACACCATCCGGAAGCACATAGGTGCACCTGAATAGATTCTCTTTCCCACTCTTCCTTTAAAATCACAGGTGAAATATTTTTCAGGCCATAGTATTGTTCTGATATAACAGCATACAAAAAGAAGTATACCTAAGAGTTAGTGTGTGTTTGGTTTCACATCGAATAATCTCGAATTTGTACAAACTATCATGAGTTAACTTCTCTAAAAAAACTGATTTTCAACTCATGCGTAAGCTCTTGGAAACTTATTTCATCTTTCCTTCTTATTTTCTTCTCCTAATAGTGCTTACAAACTCAAACTCAGTTTAAAATGAGTAAAAGGTAAAAGGTAAGAATTTGGTTGTTAAAAGTGAGCAGGGAGCATTGTGAAAACCTGGCGATGGAGAGATCGCGGTCGACGTCGAGGGAGACGAAGCAGAGCTTCTCCTTGACGTCGTCGATGATGAAGGTCTCTTCCATGACGTTGACGGAGCGGAAGGAGACGAGTTCCTTGAGGTAGTTGGTGAGGGCCTTGCCGCCCAAGTCAATCCTCTTCACGGCATAATTGAGAGGGAAGTTGTGGAAGACAGGGGAAGCGTGGATGAAGGAAAACCCTGCGTCCACGACGAGGCTGCACTGGGCCCGGGAGAGAAGCCCACTGGGCCGGCGGGTGGCCTCATGGAGGTGGACTAGGGCGGGGGGATGGGCCACGTACAGGGCCCGGAAGTTGAACTCCTCGAAGACAATCTCGTCGACGGAGCGTTGGATGGAGGGGAGCGTGAAGAGGGGTTCCGTGAGGAGGAGCGAGGACTGCGAGGGCGTTATGCGGAGGACGGAGGAGAAAAGGTGCGACCAGATTTCTCGCTGTAGCTCCGGGTTTATCAGGTATCCTCGGTCCATGGGGCGGCGCACGGCCGCGGACGTCAGGTCCTCGTCGCCGGAGGTCAGGTGGAGCCATTTCTTGGAGGCCGGGGGGCGGTAGAGACAGTTAGGGACCACGGCGGAGGGATCGCGTTCGCCACCCAGACCCGCCTTGATTAACCCACCGCCGTTGTCTAGAACGACGACGTTTGTGGATGTGGACATCAGTAATGGCGGAAGTATTTCTTGAAGGGTGGTTTTGAAATGGGTTCATTCAGCCCTCACACTTCCCTCCTGCGTTTTCAATTGTACTTGAGGGCTTTTCTTCAATTTCATTTTTATTAATTAAATACACTTTTCATCTTTTATTTTTTTTTAGCCTTTTAAAGTTGGATGATTATTGTCTTTTCAGAATACTTTTCATCATTTAAGTTTTATTTATCCATGCGTTAAACATATTTTATTAGATTTATTTCCGTAAAATTTTTATTTTGTTTGATAAAAAATGTGTTAAAAATGAGTGATTCTTTTGTTTGATAAAAAATGTGTTAAAAATGAGTGATTCTTTTGTTTGATAAAAAATGTGTTAAAAATGAGTGATCAGTAAAACAATTTTTAATTTTTTTTATCTTTTTACGTGATTCATCTATTTCTCATTTTTCTTTCACTTTAGGATTCATGACATGTTTGATTATTTTTATATCTAGAATGAACTTAAGAATAAAGTAAAAGTAAAACATTATTTTTGAGGTTTCTAAATAAAAAATTCTCAAAAAATTGTTTTTTAACTATTTATACTTTTTTATTAAATTAAATTTAAGAAAAAAACTTTCAATTTTTTCATTAATATATTTATTAAATTAATTATAAAATTATGTTTATAAAAAAAATTTAAAAATATTATTAATATAGTTTGATTAAATTAATTATAAATTTATGTTTAAAAATAAAATTTAATTAAATTATCGTTAGTATTAGTTAATTTTTATTAATATTAAAAATAATAATTAATGAATTAAAACTTTTATTTAATATATTATAATTTTGTTTTCAGAAAATGAATAATTAGTTACTTTATTTTGTTTGTCTCTTCTTATTCTTTTATTTTTCTTCCAAATTTTTTTTTACGGTTTTAATATATTACGTTCCTTAAATTTTATATTATTCGTGTGTATTTTTTTTCATCTTCATTTTTTATTATGTTTTGGTTAGATTGTGAAAATAAGAATATATATGTATAGCGGTAACATGGAAAGAATCTAGTTTAGCAAGGATTATATACTTGTAAGTTTGGTTCAGAGTATTCATAGTAAGGTGCTTTTTGCTTAAAATTTATGGTTATATCTTTTATATTAAATACAAAAATATTACAACATGCTTAATATTAGTTTCTAATGGTATCTTTCCTCTGCAACTGTGGCTAGGTTTAAAGTATATTTTTGTTATATCATTATACAATTGTGATGTTTGAGCATGATATGGCCATTCCACCTATGGTATGGTGCTTCTGGAGAATTAAATCTTTCGGAGAGAGAACTTCTATAATCCAACTACCATGATGTATGTGCTGAAATGTATGATTTTTTTTTTCTTTTTTTCACACAATTACTTGCATATCACTGTGCAAATGTTTCTCAAACATAATTGAATCCTTATGGCAGATGTATGCAAATTGTGGAATCACGAAACTGCAATTTGAGATTGAGAGGGAGTATTCAAGAACAATTAGAGGTGCGTAGAAATTTTATTTTCAACGGTTCAAATCTATAAAATTTGTGAATGTTGTGATACTAAAAAAGTAATTTAAATCTACTCTATTTTTTAGGGTTTAAGCCATTTGTTGAGTGTTGAACTCTTGTTGTGGTCCCATTTTTTTTTTTTATTAACTATGTTTAAAGTACTTGTGTATCAAACAATTCATTTCTTTATTGCGTACTTTCTGTTTTCTTTATTGGACAAAGTAATAGGACTTATCATGTCAAGTACTTGGTGTAGCTTGAACATGTTCCACATGTTATCCACTTATATAACTTGGACAAAAATTCAAAGATGATAAATTAGATTTTTTATATATAAATTATTTTTTTAATTAAAAAAAATCTTCATTTCTTTTTTTTATTTTGTCTGCTTAAAACAAATTCAAAAAATATGACTATTATTTTGGATAAGCCCTTTGTTTGTACCTTATCAATTTAATTTGATGGATATTGAATTTGAGGATGTTTTCATGGATTATATTCTAAAGAATTTTTAAATTTAATATATGTAACTTTAAAAATTTTAGAAAGTTGTTTTTCATTTTCTTCGATTCTTGTATTCTTATGGAATTTTTTAAGTTTAGTTGACGTAGATATATTTTTTTCATCTTCATTACAAGTCTTTCTCTTAAAAAAAGAATTAATTCATTTACTCTTTATCATAATTTTTCTAATATAAATTTATCATTTCTCTCCTATTTAGAGAAAAGATAAATTTATCACCATGGCTTACCTAATAAACAAATTCATCGCACGCAAGAAGAAAACAGTTTGCTAAAAAAAAAGAATGGATAATGAACTCAATTAAAAGAAAAAGTTGATCAATCCAAAATGTAACTCAACTCCTTAATTTCACTGTGGTGTAATTTTGATTTTGAAAATGATGGGAGATAAAGAGTGAAAATTGATATAGAAAGAAAGAGACGAGAAAAGATGAAGGTACGAGGGAGCGAAGCAAAAGAAAATAAATAAAAAGAGGGGGATGGGGGCATGATTTTATAGGTTTTAGGAATTTTTGCTTAGAATTAATTTATGTGACTTATTTGAAATATTGTGATGAGTCTAAATGTGATTTAATAAAATACAAGCATCTATTGGTTATTATGGGAAGGTATATTAAAATAAAATAGAGATAAAATAAAGTTCAAACTAACTTGATGGAGGTGGTTTATAAAAGAGATTATAGTTCTGTCTTTGGTCATAAGATTCTTTCATGATAAGTCATTAAGAAAGAAAGAGAGTATAAGAGGAGAAAGGAAGACATACAAATAGATTGAGAAAAGGAGGTTGAAGAGAACATAGATTAAAGAACACATTCTCTTTGGAGTCAAGATTAGTATTATATTATGATTTATGTATATGAATGTGTGAGAATCATGAATTTTAGGATTCTAAGATAGTTTTCTATAATGAGTTTATTAAAGTACCAGGGATACTTTCTCCAACTTCGCGATAAGCGTGAGAATGGTATCCATGGCCTGACAGAGGAGAGAAAAGCAAAAGAAGAGAAAAGAGAAAAGGAAGAAGGGTTGCAGAGAAGAAAACCAAAGCTTGGAGAAAAGCAATGAAGAAAAAAGGTGAAAACTATATTTGTATTTTGAGTATTGTTCTGTATATTAGAAAGGGGAAAACCCTAAGGGTCTGTTCTCATTAACCATAAGACTGTAGAAGCATGATAGAGAGCGATGAATAGAAAGAGAAAGGGACGTTCTTTTTTTAGGAAAGGCAAGGATGGAAGAGCGAATGTTAGCGGGATCAATGGATAAATGAATCTCTCTTTTTTTAAGAGATTTGAGGGATAAATGTGGTTAATTACCACAATGTCCTTATTAAAAAAATCACAAAATCACGTACTTGCATTCGTAGCCATAGGCTGGGCTCGAGGTCTGAATAGATTCCTGATGCATGGTGCACACAGTAGGATTCCTGATGCTCTATAGGGAAGATTCCTGACTGTTTGAAATTAAAATTGCTTTGACTGTGTGCAACGTGTTGTTGAGGCTCTTCAATGCATCATTGAATGCCATTAAGATAGTTGGTTGCTTATATTAGACTATGTTGGAAGAACGAAACTTCTCCTGGCCGAGACTCTCTTGTGTTTGAGCTCGTGAGAGGTGAGTTTTGTGATGTGCCACCAGCCCTCGACTTCAGCTCCGTTTCATGTTACATTCATTCTACTTTCATTTTATGTGCCTTCATTTATGATTTTACATTTTCCATACTTTCCATACAATCCATGCATGATATATGAAGAATATTGGAGGAAATACTTGTATCCCATTTCATTTTTCACTATCCGGTTACAAATGGTTGTATTCGGTTACAAATGGTTGTATCTGGATACATGTTATTTGTATTCGATTACACACCACAGTCACATGTATTCATATTTGATTTTGTTACTGTTAAGTTGTGGTTGTGAAGGAGTTCAGAGCATTTTTTTGGGAGATCCACGGCTGTTCCCGTCGTCGTCACTGGTGTCCGTGGAGGTGAAGGTGCAGTGGTGAGAGTTTTGCTGTTATAAGGTGGTGTAGTGGTTGGTTTATGGTGTGCATTGCTTAATAATTGAATTTCATGTAAACCATCTAAACCCATGTTCATTTGTATTTTCATAACAAATGAATGTTGTTTCATATTTTGTAAAATATTTTACTTTTTTATTAATTTTTGTTTATAATTTATTTTATCTGTTTGTATGGTATTTGCTTATATTTTGTATACCGATAATTTAGATGGAAGAGGAATTACATGTTTCATTTTTTGATGTCGAAGATGTAGTAGATGATGTTGTCGGTGTGGACTTCAATATAGTCGCACACTTACACATACAATTACAATTGCGCACAACAATAACTGAACTAACAATGTTATGCATTGTTGCGCATGCGCTGAATATATTGAACATATATTCTACCCCAAGAAATAGTGTTAGGGATATTGTCCCAGACAAAGACCAACGCCGACAGAAGTTGATGTCTTACCTAGTACATACAAATCGATGTTGTGACATTATTCGGATGGGACCAGAAGCATTTATTAACTTATGTCAACGATTAAGGGCAACTGAGTTAGTAAAAGATGCTATAAGGTGCACATTGGAGGAATAAGTTGCTAAGTTTCTACACATCATTGGCCATAACGTCAAGAATCGTAGTGTGGGTTTTTTCTTCTACCGTTCTGGCTCGACCGTTAGTAGACATTTTCATAATGTCTTGGATGCAATCTTGAGTTTGGAGTCTGAGTTTTTGATTCAACCTGTCGGGACTGATGTCCAAAGTCACGTCCTGAACAATAGTCGATTCTATCCGTACTTCAAGGTAACACTGGCCATAATAATTTTTTGTTGTTACTGGTACTTACAGATTTTAAAGAGTCTTTATTAACAATCTTTACTTTATTAAATAGGATTGTCTAGGGGCCATAGATGGAACTCATGTTAGAGTTAGGGTTCCTTCATCTGAGGCTCCTAGGTATCGAGGTAGGAAGGACTGACCAACACAAAATGTCTTCGTCGCATGTGATTTTGATATGAAATTCACTTATGTACTGGCTGGATGGGAGGGCACAACATTTGATTCAAGAATATTGAAAGATGCTCTTGTTAAAGATGATCCTTTGATCATACTCGAAGGTTAGTTTTTCATTTTGTTAATTATTTGATTGTTAGGTCGGCCAACAATGAAGACTTAATAGTTATCAACATTGTAGGCAAATACTATCTCGGGGATGCTGGTTTTATGTTGAAGAAGTCAATAATGACTCCGTATAGAGGTGTAAGATATCATCTGAAAGAGTATGCATGAAGAGGCCCACAAAATCCTCGCAAATTGTTTAATCATCGACATTCATGTTTAAGAAACGTCATTGAGAGAACATTTAGTGTGTTGAAGAAAAGATTTCCTATCATAGCAAGTGGAATTGAGTCACATTACGCTCTGGAGACAACAACAGACATAATTTTAGCATGTTGCATCCTCCACAATTTCCTTCGTGCTTTTGATAATGACGAATCTTTAATTGATGAGGTTGATCGAGAATTAGAGCAACATGTTGATGATGTAGGATATGGCCAAATTGATCGTGATGATGATTATACGCTTAGGTGTAATATTAGGGATGATTTAGCCAATAAAATGTGGCTTGATTACCAAAACAATTAGCTTTATGTACCTAATTAAGCACGATTATAATATTAAATAAAAATTTTAATGTTATTTCATTAATGTTATTGTGAGTTTTTTAATTAATGTTTGTCATAGGTAATATCATATGAATATTGGAAAGAAAGTAGTGGTCGCTTCTGCTACAGCTCCCAGAGAGTTCACCAAATGGACCGAGGAAATGGATGAAAAGTTGCTAAATGCAATGATAGATGAATCTCGATTAGGCAACAGGGTTGATGGAATTTGGACCACACAAGCATATAATAACATGGTTCACCACCTTCACCAGGCGAGGTTTGATGCAGTAACAAAAAACAATGTGAAGAATAGACAAAAAGTCTTGAAAGAGAGATGGCGCGATGTGCATGACTTATTCTCTTCACTTAGTGGATTTGCATGGAATCCAATCTCAAACCGCTTTGAAGCAGAGGAAGAAGTATGGTTCGATCTAATCAAGGTAATGGAAAAGAATTACAAAATACATTTTTTTAGGTCCAAATAACTATTGGTAATTTTTGCCCTCCATTTTAATTTCAGGCAAAGCCTACAACAGCTAAATGGAAGGTAACTAATATTAGGCATTATGACCTCATGGAGGAGTTATGGGGAGCAGACCGAGCAACAGGGGTTGGGGTTCGCACTGCACGTCAAGCACGACGTCAGCGTCAGCAACACAAGTTAGAGGTTGATCTTAATGATCAAATGGAGTAAGTTCCAGATCCACCTTTGTATAATCAAGGTAGTTACCCAACTCCACCATCATCACCAGCTATGGATGAGTACAGTCCTGGGCCTACCCAATCACAACCATCAATTCCTTCATGTAGGACATCGACGTCCCAAGGATCTAAAAGAAAAGCCCCAATGGTTGAATCCATGGACTCACAATTTGAGAAACTCACTACTAAGTTGGATGTGTTCATGGATTTAATGGGATAAGGAAACTCACATTTTGAAAAAATATCATCTGCAGCAGAAAGGCAAGTTGTCGCAATAGAGAAGCGCAATGACATACTTATTGAGCAAGTTGGCATGATGCATCGCATGACAAATTTCCAATACTCAGAAAGCGACATATGGGAGATGTTAGCCGGCATGAACATACATGAAGAAAATCTAATGGAACAGTATTATGATTTTCTCTGCGCCAATCCAGTTTATATGAAACGACTCATGGGTCTACCTCCAGGGCTTCGTTGGAATAAGTTACTGAAGATGATGACAGGGACTAGTTGACTTTTTTGTTTTAATTGAAAACTATCTTTATGTTTTAAATTCATTACTATGTTTGCTTTGTGCTGTATGAAAGACTTGTTTGACGTTCTATGTTAATTGCTTTATTATGTTTACTTTCCCATTTGTATTTACTTTAATATTATGGATTACTATTAATCATATCTATAATTGTCTTTCATGTTTTAAAGTTTTATCAATATGGCATCTTCATCAACGAGATCTAAGAGGAGTAAGGGAAAAAACATAGTAAACGACGTTGATCCTCTTCAAAGGACATTGCGATCCGTGGAAGATGTTCTAGATCAAAGACGTTTCTTCAGTCGCCATGATCAAATGGTTAACTATGGGAGAGACTTCTACATAAGGAGAGTAGTGGAACCTAAAATTATGAATTTCCAATCTTTTGAAACACCAGGGCTTTATTTTCATCACCACCTAATGTTCAAGGCATCTCCGACTTTGTTTCTATGAATTGTCCATACTATGTTGATCTCATCAAAGTCTTCTATTCAAACCTGAAGATATCAGTCAATGGATACTTGTTAAGTGAGGTTAATAAGAAGAAAATTAAACTCAAACCTGATGATTGGTTTAATATAGCACATCTCATGTATTAAGGTAAAAAATTATCGTATCCAGACATACCAGAAGATCTCCCCTATAACCGTGATATGGCACTGGCAACTATGGTTAGACCGGATCTCGAAGGTGAAATTGTGAAAACAGTGGGATCTCTAAATATAAATGAGAGACTCCTGCATTATGTGGTCGTCCATTGGTTGACACCTCGTCCAAGTAATTATGCAAAATTCTTGAAAGAAGACATTTTTATGATATGGGCCCTCAAAAATAATATTTGTATTAATTGGCCACATCATATAATGCAAACAATGTTAAGAAGCAAAGGCGGTGATGCACCTCTTCCATATGGTATTTTGATAACCAGAATCATGCAATACAGTGGAGTGGACCTTTCTGTTGATGCTAGCACAACAATTGGATTGAGACAACAATTCTCTACAAATTCTTTGAAAAAGCTTAACATTGTTAATGTAAACGGTGTATGGCAGCATGCTCACGCGAATGAACATGATCAGGTGCAAGGACAACCAGAAAGTCCTTTTCATGAAGTCCAACATGAACCACAAATCCACCCAAATGCTGAAGTTCTCAATCAAATATGGGGGAGTTTAGGACATGCAAATTACAATGCATGGATTAGAACACATGGATGGAAGAATGCAACAGATTGAGGAAAATGTACATCGAGTGGAACAAAATGTGCACCGCATGGAAGAAAATTTCTCACATTTGACCATCGACATGAACAGACGTTTTGATGAAGTCAATTTCAATGTCAATGAAATCCTTCACAAGCTTGACAACATTCAACACTCTTCCCACTAAGTTGTATTATTCACTCAATCTTTCTATTCATATAATTGAATGAATTGATTTCATGTTGTATTATGTGTTTATCATTTTTATTTTACTTAACTCTTATGTGTGTTTAAATAAGATGGATTCCAAAATAATGGAGTTACTTGAGGAAGCAAATGATCTTGATCGACGAATGAATGCAGCTATTAACCGCCAACTTGCAGCTATTGAACGTCACAACACACTACTTCATGAGCAATACAACTTAATTCCTAGAAACCCTTTAGCTCAATATACAAGAGCCCAAATTTCTGAATTACTAAGAAGCATGAACATTTCAAATGACAACTTATTAAGAAAGTGCCACGACTTTCTTTGTTCACATCCACTTCATACAAGACGTCTTATGGGGATGCCGGCACAAAATCGTTGGAATAGGTTGCAAACTTATATGAGTAGAGAGGCTTGACTTTGATTGTATCACTCATCATATTGTATGTTGTCTTATGTGTACTTTTTTAGATATTATGTGATGTTTTGAGTTAACTTTTTATTAATGGTGTGGTTGAAAATATTTTTTTTAAATATTAAATTTTCTAAATGAAATATATTTTAATATTATTTTTTTTCAATTCATAAATATTTATAATATTTTTATTTATGATAATAATATATGAAAAACTAATTACAACTTATCTAAATATCATTTAATTATACTTTTTTAACACCAAGGGCAAATAGGTCATTATACATTTTCATCTATTAAATTAAATTTTTTTAGTCACATCAGTCAAATCTTTTACAAACTTTCACAAAAATCACTCTTAAATCCACTCCACTATCACTCCCAAATCCATAAAAAAAAAAAAAAAACATAAATATCACCTTCTAATCAACCCAAATCAATCCTCTCCATCTCTCTCAATTCATCACCACCATGAGAACACAAACCTAAAAGAGTTTTATAGGTATGGGAAGGGTACTAATCTAGTCGGTAACCGTTAACAAAAAGGAAAAAGAAAATCCTAGATTGGGAATAGGGGTTTTCTAGGATTTCAATAGAGTTAATTTTGAAAAACTATAAATTAATTTACATGTGATATTAAATTATGTATTGTTAGATTTATGATTCTTTTATTATAATACTTTTTTGAAATTATAATTTTTTGAAATTATGATAATTTAGGAATTTTATAAAGTTATAAACCTTAATTATGAATTTAATTTTTTTTTTATGAAATTGATATGAAACAACAATTTATGTTTTTTTTTTCAATTTTTTATGAACCTTAATTATTAGATCATGGTTGGTAATTTGGCAGAGGCTACACTTTTCTCTCAGCTGGAGGGACCCAGGAGCTATTGCTCTCATTTGTGATCTTCTGCTGCCATTGTCTCTGACTTGGACCTCTGCAATGTTCTTACTAATAATATAACATTTTTCGTGTAAAGATAAATAGACGAACACATGTGGGCATCGGTATCTCTCCTTGTGATATTAGAATGAAGATATATAAAATAGTTGATTTTGTGACATTTCTTTGTATCACAATATTAAAATAAAGAAGCTGCATTTTATAATGTATGCATTGTATATATTGAGTGCACAATGTTTTATTTCATAATATTATTATTTTTTGTTTCATAGGATGATATAGTGGGAGAGACATGAATGTTTCCATAATAATTGGGTCAACAAGTTTAACATTAAATTGTTATTGTGTATTTTTTAGTTACATTTGTTGAAATATTACAAAATATTTATATTAATAACATTTTTATAATGTTGTCTTTATAAAAAAACACATTACTAAAGGTATTCAGTAACAATTTGAAAATGTTTCTTTATTTAAAAAAGTAACTAAAGATTTGTAGTAATATTATATAAAAATGTCACTAAAAATCATTAGTAACATAAGATACAGGTAACATTTGATATAGTGTTACTAAATTATTAGTAATATTTTTTATTCTTACGAATAAGCATATATGTAGTAGTAAATGTGTAGTGTAGTGGTGAGAGAAGATGAAGGCGATTGGGATGGATAAATTGCAGGAAAAGAAGAGGATATGGAGAAGAAGAAAATTTTATGAAGGTGATGGCGGAACTTGACCAAAAATTTTAGAGAGACCAAATTATATTTGTTATATATAAATTATTTTTTTTAATTAAAAAAAAATTTACATAATTTTTTAATCAAAATAAACACTCATGATGACAATATAATCCAAATAGTATAACAATAATATATATGAAAGAGTAACATAAAGTTTATCAACAATAATATATATAAAAAAAACAAAGTTACTTTTAGTCAAAATGGTTCTCCAACTTTTAAAACCTATAAAAAAAACATTCAAAAAGTTAAAACATGTTAATGACAATCAACTTATTGCAAATTAGAATTCAATGAAAATAAATTCAATTACATGTAAGAATAAAAACATTTGAATCAAGTCCTCCGCTTAGTTTTTTACTAAAAAGATAGCATTGTAAGCAATACCATCTTTTAATGGTGATCATCTTTACCAGACAACGGATAATTTTCTACATGCATTTGATATAGACCCATTTTAGATAAGCCCTTCATACCTCATCAATTTGATTTGATGGGTATTGCCAGATTTGAAGACGCTTCCTCGGATCACGTTCTGGAGTATTTTCAAATTCATTATATGTAACTTTAGGAACCTTAGAGAGTTGTTTTTCGTTTTCTTCAATATTTGGATTATCATGAAGTTTCTCAATTTTAGGTGACGTAGATGCATTTTTTTCATCTTCATCACAAGTCTTCCTCTTGAAAAAAGAATCAATTATTTTACTCTTTATCATAATTTTTCTAATATAAATTTGTCAATTCTTTTACAAAAAAATAAAATTATGAATACCTCAAATTAAATCTTAAAAGCAAGACTCAATATTTTAAGAAAACTAATAACTTCTAAATGATTAGCTTCCCTCACCTTAGAGTAGATTCCTAATCTTACTCTTCCCTTACACAACTTCAAAGCCTAAAATAGTTCTATTTACACAAAGAAGAGTTTGATCAACAATTAAAGCATGATTTTATAATCTTTAACAGATAGAGATATGTCTAGAACATAGAAAAGCCACATACAGGAGGAAAACATATTAGTTTAAAAAAAGAAGGGAAAAAATGAACTTACTCAAAAAAAGAAATTGTTCAGTCAAAAATGTTTATTAACTCTTCAATTGTGTTATAGTGCAATTTGATTTTGAAAATAATAAGAAAATGATGGTGAAAATTGAGATGGAAATAAAATGATAAAAGAAAGACAGAAACATGAAAGAGAAAAATTAAATAAAAAAATATAAGAAATTATAATAAAAAAAAACATGATTTTTAAATTTAAGAAAAATAATTCAAACTAAATTAATATAAATAAAGTAATAATATAGAAATAAAGTAATAATATATAAATATATTTTTTTTAAGATATATAAAAAATAAAATAAAATAAAAATCAATTAATATAAATAAAATAATATATAAATATTATTTTTTAAATAAAAAGAAAAAGAAAAAAAAATGGTTGGGGGAGCCGTGGCTCCCCTCTCTCCTAACTCCCCTCTCTCCTAACGTTGTTCCGCCCCTTGGGGCTTGATTCAGAGGAGAAACTTTTGGGAAGAAAAGAAGAGGTTTGAACATAATATGGAGAAAAAGAGGAAGGAGATTATGTCATATGTAAAAGAGATTGTAGACCATGTTTGATGGTGCAAGAAGTGCGTGATATGCATTTCGGATTCTTCGTTTATGGAATGTAATATTTTTAATATATTTCAAAATGCGTATTTTAGAATATACATATCAAAATATTTTTTAATGCATTTTATAATATACTTTTACATTTAAAAATATATTTTAGAATATTTATTTTGAATTTTCTTTAAATGTATTTTAGAATATATTTTCAAATTTGAAGATAATTTTTGAAATTTATATTTTGAAATGAAATTTTTAATGCATTTTAAAATGTGTATTTCAAAATATATTTCCAAATATGAAAAGTACCTTTTGAAAAATTTTTAATTTTTTATTATAATTTTATTTGAGAGGTAATTTGGGATTTACATTTTAAGGGAGGCCCAGAAAGAAAAAAAGAGAAGTACAGGAAGAAATAATCCACATAAAATAATGCAGTTGGTCCAGGTTATTCTACTTCAACTCATATTCGTGATTGTGGCTATAGGTATACCACCATTTAAATCTTGTTGAATTTAAAGATGGATCATATATGGTGTCTTTAAATTAGAGATGACAAATAAATTTGTCATCATAGGTATTGTCTGAACCTATTTTTGTTTTGATAGAGAATTCTCACATTGACTGATATGGGTATAAGGAATTTTCGACTTTTTTTATTGGATATGGAGATGGATATGGAAATGTACATATTTGTCCCATCCTCGTTTCCATACTCCATAATACTCGTCCCCGTTATATCTCTGTCCCCGTTTAAATTATTTAAAATAGGGTTAAATATGTTTTTGATCCATCAAGTTTCAGTGAATTTTGAAATTAGTCCATCTTCGAAACTTTATACCAATTTAGTATTTCATTTTTAGAAATGCGTGGATTTAGTCCTTCTTACCAATGTTAAGTTTATTTGACATTTTAAATGCATTTTATGATAATATTTGAGTTAACATTGAAACAAAAATGTGTCAAACGGTGTAAACAATTCAAATACTATCATGAAATGCGTTTGAAACGTCAGATAAACTTAACAAAATTTGGTTAAAAAAACTAAATTCACGCATTTTTAAGAATGAATGACTAAATTGGTCAAAAGTGTTGAACAGAGACTAATTCCAAATTTCTCTGAAACTTGAGGGACCAAAAACATATTTAACCCTTTAAAATATTCACATTTATTTAATTAACCTTATATATATATATATATATATATATATATATATATATATATATATTTCTACACACTTTATATTTTTTATTTATTCTAATTGTTTGGTTTGTCGTAAAATTTATTTGCATCTTTACTATATTTTTCATCTTATCATAACTTTTATGCAATTATGTTCAAATGATGTATGTCAATTAAATATTTTTTATGTCTCATATTTGAATATTTCTATTCTTTTTTAATATTCTTATTTATTGTATATTTTTCTTTTACACGAGAATGTTTAACACTCTCAATTTAAGTCTTTAATAATATAAAGGCTTAATTATTCGGAACATACCCAGTTTGGTTACAAAATTTCAAAATGGTACCTACTTTTAAGTTTGTCTCAATTTAGTCATTTTGAAAGTGGGTATCATTTTGAAATTTTGGAACCAAACTAGGTATGTTCCGAGTAATTAAGCCTAGTATAAACCTTTCATTTACTATGTAATGTAAAAAATCTATCTTCTTTACTCTATTATTATTAATTTTTTTTTTCATTTGAAGAACTCTTTTGTTTCGCTAAAATAATTTTCGTTATTTCTCAACCATTAACTAAGTTGATATTTGAACAATTTTCTTAGATCTTTAAGGTATTTTTTATTTTATCATACCCTTAATTATACATTTGTTTTCCTTTGTACAATTTCATTCAGTAGTATTTGAAATCGTTTCTAAGACATACATTTGATAATTTTTTAATATTTTTATTTATTGTTTATTTTTTCATGTAGAATAATATTTTGATATATTTTGTATAATTATTTTTTATTTTCTAACTCATTATCAATCATACTATAATTTTGTCATTATGATTGTATAAATAAATCTTATTTATTATAATATAAAAATTTAATGTAATTGTCATGAATTTTTTTTTTATCATCATCAACATATATTGAAGTTGAAAAAAAAAAGATACAATATATATGTCAAAATTTCATTATTATTAGTTTAATATTTGTTCTTTGTGTGATTTTGATCAAGTGATCTATTATATGTTTTATTAGTGTATAAAAAAAAGATTCATTAGAATTTTAAAAAATGAAGTAAATAGACATTTAAAATATATTTTAATTTGAATATTTATTTTTCTTTTATATATATTTTTTTAAATATTTTTAAATTTTATCAACGATGTTTCATTAATGTTTGTAAATTTAATAAATTTGAAATGTATACAATTATAATTTCTTTCTACATATTTGATATCGAAGAAACAACCATCCTCCTAATATTTGATATTTGATAATATTATATTTCTTTTACTGTAAATTTTTTATTATTTATTAATTAATTAATATTGAAACAGTAAGAAATTCGGTATGAGTTTGTGTACGAGAATATACCTGTTACTCAGTTAGGATGAGGATGAAACAAAAGTTTGATAACCGTTGGATTTTTGTATGGGGGATGAGGATGAATTTTTTCCATGGGGATGAGTATGGGATAGCGAAACTCGTTCTCACTTCCGCCTCCTTGTCATCCCTATTTTGGAGTGATAAGGTGATCTAATGATTAGAAGGAATGGAAGGAAGAGAAAGGTCATGAGTTTTTATCCTTATGTTTAACTTGTTTTTTCCTTGAATTCTAAGATGTATAGTTAGACCTAAATTTTAATTTATTTTAATAAAGGGGTTGAAAGATACAATGAAGGAGCACAAGTTAGAATTTTGATTTTATGAAGATATTTCATGACAATTAATCTCATATATAACTTATCAATATTTTTTTTAGTGCGACATCAATATTTCTTTTCTTAATTAAATATCAAAGGTCTCTTGGTTCACTTTCTTAGAGGTTACAAGAAAGACCGAGAGGATAAAAGTTCAATTAGAAAAACTTTATAGCAAACTCATTCTCAGAAAGAAAAGAAAGAAAACAATAAGGCTTTCAAAACTTTCAAATTAATTTTAATATGTAAGATTAAAAGTTCATATTTCTCTTTTATAAGGTTTTGACTAAGCATCCAAATCTTATACATTTTATTTACAAACGTGATAGTTGAATTCTTACCTAAGGTGTTAGCACACCTCCTTATTATTCTTATATTCTAGCCTAGAAAATCTAATATACAAATTACTAGCCTATGCCTATTTCAAGTTACTCACAGTAAATGAAAAAGAAAAAGCAAAGAACAAACACAAGACTAGAAATGAATAAATCATCTTGTAAAATACAAGATAAATGTTTTTTCATTGCATTATCTAGATATGCATATAAATCATCCTTAGAAAAGGAAAAGTAATTATAAAGTTGGTTAAAACTACAAATACACTTTTGACTAACTACCAAAATGTACACAATGATTATTTGTGATAAGATAATCTACTACTATGTCATCAAAACATCTACTATATAAATATATACAACTAAAGTTTTTTCAAGATATATTTCAATACCTTAAGATCTAAAGATAGTCATTACCTAAGGTGGTTATGTCAGACAATAATTAATTTGTCTCGTATTTTTTACGACAGATTGTCATTCTGAATATTATTCTAACATCTTTTCATCAATCACAACTAAGTTTTTGTTTGTTTCAACATATTTACTATTGAGAAGCGAGTGAGAACAAGTGAATCCTTGTTTGTTTCGGTCAATTTGCATAGAAATGAGAGTGTGGATTTGAAAATAGAAACTGGATTTGCATCTTTGCTAATTAGAGAAGACTTGTGCAAGACTTGTGCAGATTAATATTAAAATTATTATAAGGTCCTTCTTTTTTTTCCATTTATAGTTTTTATGCGAAGTGCGTGAGATTCATGTATTTTACTAAATTTTGTGATGGTTGTAATGTTAATGAATATGAACAGGAAGAAGCCCCTACTTTGGTTGGTTATGTGAGTAGGTGGAACAACACTTTCGGATTGGTACAATAAAGAACAAGAAATAACAGCAGTGAATATAATATTAATAATTTTAATTTTAAATAATTAATTTAATTTAATTTTAGTATGATTTTCATTATTTATTTTTTAATTTATACCATCTTTATTTATAAGGGTAAAATAGTAATCATTTAATTTCATCTATTAAAATATTTTTTTAACCTATTATACCAATCAAATCATACACAAACTTTTATCTCAAATATCTTCAAATCATACCATTTTTCTCTTAATCCAAACAACACTACAATCTCCTTTTCATCTCCTCACAAATTCATTCACTCAGTCTTCCTCGAATCCTCTCTTCAATCCGATCACAACCTAAATGCATAATATTTACCAAATTATAAGTGATGAAATACTTTCGTATGCCCCACAATAACTCTTTCATCTTCATATATTATTCTTAAATCTAATTGTTAAGTATAGTTAATTGAAACATTAATTAAACTCAAAAGGTATAATGGATAACTGTTAGAAAGTAATTTGATAAGGGTTGTAATGGGAAAACCCCACCATTTAGAAAGGATTCTACTCTGTGCACTGAGCTGCAACTGTTGCTTTTGTTAATGGGAATAATGTGAAAGGTTTAAGCAAGTGAACCTGGACGCAACATTGGTCTTTAGAGCCTTCAATCATCCCATGAGAATATTGCATGGGAACAACCGATCTCGAGTGGCCACATGCTATTCTTCTGCATAAAGAGAACCTTTCAGCTTTTCTTAACACTAGAATCTATTAGTGAAGGTGTGTGTTCTAGCTACTATATGTCAAACTCTGTCACCTCAACTTTCAACTCACCAAATGTTTCTTCAATCTCTTCTACCCATGCAACAACATATGCTTTCATTTCTTCCTTCAATCATAACTTTCTAATTCTTTTATTAAATCTTCTTTACTCATGAGTCGTCACTCTACGACTACACATCATTAATTAGTTTGTTAAAATGGACATAAAAAAAATTTCACTAAGCAATAAAGTAAGAGATACAATTTATCATCGTTATGATGGTGTACTGTAAGCACATTTCCGTTAACAACCAATTTTAGTGATAAAATGGTTAGTCATTATTATGACCAATTTAGAGTTTACAAAATAAAAAATTATTAGTTACTAAAATAGTCACTATTATGAATAAAAAATTATAATTGATCTTTAAAATTTAACTACTAAAATTTTTACTACCAAAGAAATTAGTTTATAAATTGGTCACCAAACACTAGCTACCGAGATTTTGACTAAAAAAAAGTTTCTAAAATAGTCTTTAATTTATTTAGTGATTAATTATAATTTTTTATTTATATTAGTGACTATTTTAGTAACCAATAACTTTTTTATTTTACAAATTTACTATTTAAATTGGTCACTATAGTGACTAATAATTTTTTGTAACTAAAATGTTATTGTTTAAGAGTTTTATTATAGTGGTGTCTTAATTATTTTTATATCTTTTTAAAAAATTTTAAATTAAATTTAATTGTTAAGAAGTGGAATTATAAATGGAGTTTGTAGTCACTTATAAACTCTAAATTGAACTTATCACTAATTAACGTAACATAAATGATACTATATATTTCTTTGCTTAAAATACTAACAACAAACATGAGAACTTTGACTAATAAAAATTATGTAAGATATTTGTTATTGATTTTTAAATAATACTATTACTTCAACACTTTTTAAAAAATAACTTTTTTATTTTCAATGTGAGGTGGAACCTGTTATATTTTGTTTTTGTTAACTGTGTGCATGTATGCTGGAACAAAAGATGAAGAATTTAATCTAAAAAATCACAATGACAACTACAAAATTATTAACCACAAAAGTATTACTTGAACAATACTGGAAGATTAACTCTAAAATTAATGACAAATACATCACCCATAGTAGTGATAAAAGTATATCAAACAATATAAATTTATCTAAAAGTCATAGGAAGTTTGAAAGGTCTAGAATTATGTTTTTGTGATTTATGCTATGGTAACATGTATATATATGTTTTTTTAAAAGGTTGAAATATCCCAAACCCTTCCTTATTTATTCAATTTTTATTGCCGATAAAAGAAAATTATATGTTATTTTATTTACTCATGACAAAAAAAATTTTTTTTTACATATTAAAATGTTTTTAATAAAACATGAATTATGAATAGTTGTTAGAAAGATTTTTTTTTATAATATTAAAGAAAAACACAATAAGTAAATATACAAAACCACAACGAAGAAAAGAACAATATAAGGGCTACACTAGCATGAGAATATATATATATATATATATATATATATATATATATATATATATATATATATATATATATATATATATATATATATATTTGTTTGAAAGATAACTTTTCTGGTTTCTCGGTTATCTTTTAGATATATATTTTACTCCCAGCCTTTACTATACTCGGTTTGTAAAAGCGATGATTTTTATTAATAGAGGTCTTCTTTGTACACTTTTTTTTTGAAGTAATTTCTTTGAAATTGGAAGGGAAGGCATGAATTTGCAGTTAGTGGAGGTGTTTGCTTTTGTGCAGGTACGTGTACTCTGATTTAAAGAATTCATGGTAGTTTAAACACAGTTTACTCTTTCAATGAGTCCCAAAATTAGATTTGTACAATTTTGAATGTAAAAATTTGAAAACTCAACAAACGTACCTAAACAACAATATAAAATTATTTTATATCATTAATAATAACCAAATTATGACATCATCATTGTTTCATTGAATTGGAACATCCTAAACATGTTGATGATGAGTATAAGTGTGTTTTATTAGTGAGTTATGAAAACGACAGAAAGGTATTGGGAAGTGATTTTGTTGTGTTAGCTTTTGAAAGCTAGAACTTAGAATGACTTTTATGAGCAACACCACACCCATTTGTTCATTCAGAGCATACATTGGGACCAGGTTCAGTTGTAGACCCAAATTGTTGTGTCAAATATCCCCATTCTCTGAGACCATACATGCCCTATAAATAGGAGCCTTTGTGTGCTTTGTCTAGCCATAAAGCATGACTCAGATTCATCAAATGTTGGCTGTCTCTTGGAGTTCCTCTGAATACTTCACGTGTGGAGCTATATATATTTATGTTCAAGGTGTTTCCCTTAACATAGAAACAATAGTCTTCATCACCCAAGTGAAGTGTTTGGGGGAACTTTTGGGTACAACCAACACTCAAACAAACTGTATATCATTTCATTGAAGTGTTTAACTCTGATCCTCCATTCTCATTCTACATTTCACCATTGATCGTTGCAGAGAGCAAAGTAGTGTGTATTATTATCTATGGAAGTTATTGTTAGCGTCACTGACTCTATTGCTTCTCCTCCACATTCTTCCTCATCTGATTCCATTATGCCAATTGCTTGATGAGGTTTTGTAGTGCATAACAAGATTCTGGTATCCCTTTTTGTTTACTTAACTGAAGAATTAGCTTTTTGGTTCAGATGTTTATGAATCTTATGCTTTCTGAGTGATCCCATTTTCCTCAAGGGCATGCCTCTTGTTACTACTTCCTTGTCATGATTATGCAGGTTTCTAAGAAGCCAATCTCTTTTCCATAAATCTGCGATACAAAAGTAGGTCCTAACTTAGATGCAACTAAACAAAGAGATTGTTTAGTTGAAACGGTTGATTTTGAAGATTTTCCTTGTTTCCTCTAAGACTACGCTGATTCATAAGCCAAGGGATATGTGCAATATCACAGATCAGTTGTGTTCTCACTACAACAAAAAGTATTTTAGACAACACCACAAAACTATGGCCTAAATCGTAAAAACCGTGGACTAAAGTTTAGACAACAGTTTCTTAGCCGTAGTCTAGGTGGCCGTTGCTGTAGGCATTAGGCCACGGTTTTCAGTACGACAACATTGTTAAAACCGTGGCTTAATATCCTTATAATAGACAACACCC
>Ga0214545_1003005_pt1 | contig 32423 bp, 16 predicted proteins | sample CNSS4metaG_FD_160064 | JGI IMG/M metagenome (GOLD analysis project Ga0214545, IMG submission 160064) | Root nodule microbial communities from cowpea collected in UCLA plant growth center, Los Angeles, California, USA - CNSS4 | ecosystem: Host-associated > Plants > Roots > Nodule | place: USA...
ATGAAGTTCACTTCTCCTTCCGGTGACATCCTCACCGTCCACTGCGATCAACGCCTGGCACGCGAGTGCTACATGGCCAGCCTGCGCCCACAACTCCCAATTCAACAAACCAACCACATTGAACGACCACCTGGCTCCAGCATCGCCCTATCAGGCGAAGATCTAGACCCCAGAGTAGGCCGGGATGTTCGTCTTGAACCAGTTGAGGAAACCTCCCCTCTAAAGCTTCCCAATGGCCACTCCATCAACCTAGGCACCGGTTTGAACTCTGACGAGCGTGCCATCATCACACCCATCCTCATCAGCAACACAGACCTTTTCGCCTGGTCAGCCACTGACCTACCTGGGATGGACCCTCTAGTAGCATCCCACAAACTATCCATATACAAAGAAGCTCGTTACGTCTCCCAGAAGAAACGCAAACTTGGCGAAGAACGCCGGCTAGCGGCTAAGGTTGAGGCTGACAAATTACTAAATGCAGGTTCCATAGAAGAAGCTCAATACACCACTTGGCTTTCTAACGTAGTCTTGGTGAATAAAGCCAACGGCAAATGGCGGATGTGTGTGGACTACACGGATTTGAACAAAGCCTGACCTCGCGATGCCTACCCTTTGCCCAATATCGACCGACTTGTTGACGGCACGGCAGGGAATAAGGTGCTCAGCTTTTTAGATGCATATTCTGGGTACAACCAAATCCCCATGGCCGCATCTGACATGAACAAGACCGCCTTCATCACGGACGATGCCAACTACTTCTACAGAGTTATGCCCTTTGATCTTAAGAACGCTGGAGCAACCTACCAACGGCTAATGGACAAGGTTTTCAGTCACCTAATGGGACAATGTGTTGAAGTCTATGTTGACGACATGGTTGTCAAGTCTCCAACCCACCACCAACATGCTGAGGACCACGCGGCGGTATTCTCCACGCTACGCCAATCCAACCTTCGCCTCAATCCTGACAAATGTGTATTCGACGTCGACCGAGGTAAATTTCTTGGGTTTATGTTAACCCAACGCGGCATAGAAGTCAATCCCAAAAAATTCAAGGCCATTATCGAGATGCGCAGTCCCACTACCATCAAAGAGGTCCAACGCTTCATAGGCCGCCTCACAGCCATTTTCCGCTTCCTACCCAAACTGGCTGAGCAAACCCAACCCATAGTCCAACTCCTAAAGAAATCCACCCGGTTCATGTGGACTGACGATTGTGAACAAATCTTTCAAAAACTGAAAACCACCCTCACCTCACCACCTATCCTCCATAAGCCGGACACCCGCCAACCCGTCAGCGCCGCGCTTGTCCAAGAAATAGAAGGCACACAGCATCCTGTCTACTTTATTAGCAGAACGCTGCAAGATCCTGAAACCAAATATCAAATGGTGGAGAAATTGGCCCTATCTTTAGTCCACGCAGCTTGCTGCTTACGCCCATACTTCCAAAACCACAGCATCACCGTCAAAACCGACTACCCAATCCAAAAAATTTTGCAAAAACCAGATCTAGCCAGACGGATGTCATCCTGGGCCGTCGAGCTGTCGGAATTCAACATTCGTTACGAACCACATGGCCCCATTAAAGCCCAATGTCTCTTAGATTTTGTCAACGACCTCCAGCACACACCCACAGAGGACCAGTGGACACTTCATGTAGATGGTTCCTTAAATCCAAAAGGTGTCGGTGCTGGCATTGTGTTAGAAGGACCCAACGACATCCTCATCGAAAAATCCCTTCACTTTGCCTTCAAAATGTCAAACAACCAGGCCGAATACGAAGTTATCCTCGCCGGCCTTTCCCTTGCCCGCGAAGTAGGTGTCAGAATGCTAACATGCAAAACCGACTCCAAGCTTACTTTAGGGCACCTAAATGACGAATTCCAGATTAAAGACCCCATCCTTCTACAATATTACCATCTGGTCCGAACAGTCATTCAATCCGCCTTTGAGCGAGTTCGCATGGAACACATCCCAAGGACCGACAACATCAGAGCCGACATCCTCTCCAAATTAGCCAACACCAAATTAAAAAGCTGCCATCGATCCTTGTTGCAGCAAACACTATCTACACCCTCCATAACACATACTTGTCAAAACCTAACCCACACCTCAACGGACAACACAACTCCTCCCCAAAGCCATAATTGGACCACCCCTTATATCCAATACCTAAAAACCAGCAACCCCCCACAGGATCCGGACAAAACTTGGCTGGCTAAGGCCGCCAGGTATACCATGATAGGCGATGACCTTTACAAACGCGGGGACGGCCAACCCCTCCTCAAATGTGTCACGGCAGAGCAAGCACAGTATATTATTAAAGAGCTACACGAAGGCATTTGCGGCTACCATTCTGGTGCATGTACCATGGCTACTAGAGTCCTTAGAGCCGGGTACTTCTGGCCGACCATAGAAGCAGACTGCCAGGACTATGTCAGAAAGTGCAAACCATGCCAAATATATGGCAACCTCATCCACAAGAAGCAGGAACAACTCCATCACATATTATCCCCATGGCCCTTCGCAAAATGGGGAATGGATATCCTTGACCCCTTCTCACCCGGCAAGGGACAGGTGAAATTTCTGATTGTAGTCGTCGACTACTTCACCAAATGGATAGAAGCCAAACCACTAACCACTATCACGGCCCAGCAAGTTCAACAGTTTGTTTGGAAGGATATTGTATGCAGATATGGCGTCCCACACACCATCATCACCGACAATGGCCGACAATTTATAGATAAGGAGCTAGCCATATTCTACATTGGCCTGGGCATCAAACACATCACAAGTTTTGTAGAACACCCACAAACTAATAGACAAGCAGAGGCGGCCAACAAGGTTATCCTAGTGGAACTGCGCAAACGATTAGATAGCGCCAAAGGCCGATGGCCCGAAGAGTTAGTAGAAGTGCTATGGGCTTACAGGTGCACCCCTCAATCATCAACAAACGAATCCCCTTTCAGCCTAGTTTACGGTGCAAACGCCATGATACCAGTTGAAATTGGCGAACCATCCCTGCGCCGAGAACTATACGACCCAACCGACAACCATCAAAACATGGCCACTCATATCGACCTCCTACCCGAACTCAGAGAAAAAGCCCAGATACGCAATTTAGCTACCAAACGAAGAGCTGCCAGAAAGTATAACGCAAACCTATGTCCACGATCGTTCGCAATCGGGGACTTAGTATGGAGAATGGCCAGCAGTGCAAGAAAGAAGGATGGCAAATTCTCCGCCAACTGGGACGGCCCATACCGCATACGTGAAGATGCTGGAGGAGGAGCTTATCACCTTGAACATTTATCCGGGGAAGAGATACCTAACACTTGGAACGTGTCCCACCTCAAATTCTATTTCAGTTAAATGTATGTTGCATTAAGCCGAATACTTGTAACCCTGGGTCTACTCTTTTTCCTCACCTGGTCTCTTTTTCCTAAGGAGGGATTTGGCCAGGGAGGTTTTAACGAGGCACCCCATATTCAATAAATAAAACGAAGGGTTCTCAACTGTACAACTCTCCTATGTTTTTACTCTCATCTTCGCTTAAGTTCCCCACCCTTAAGCGGCCTGGGTCGAACACCCTTAACTTGTGTTTAATTCGCTTAAGTTCCCCACCCTTGCCACAAGTAAGCGGCCTGGATCGAACACCCTTAACTTGTGTTTAATTCGCTTAAGTTCCCCACTCTTACCACAAGTAAGCGGCCTGGGTCGAACACCTTTAACTTGTGTTTAATTCGCTTAAGTTCCCCACCCTTACCACAAGTAAGCGGCCTGGGTCGAACACCATTAACTTGTGTTTAATTCGCTTAAGTTCTCCACCCTTGCCACAAGTAAGCGGCCTGGGACGAACACCCTTAACTTTTGTTTGATTCGTTCAAGTTCCCCACCCTTAACACAACTAAGTGGCCGGGTCGAACACCCATAACATACAATCGAACGCGCCATACATACACCACAAATCATCAAAATTCATCATACACAATAACATACAGAACATTAATCGCATTCAACATAAGTGCAAGAATGTGCCAATGTAACGTAATGTACCAACTATTACAGACATAGGCTTAAATAATATTTTCAAATCAATAAAAACCGAGATCCTATTCTGCTGCATCAGGGGCCACCTCCTCGGCATCGCCCGCTCCCTTCTCCTCTTCAACCGCCTTCTCCTCCGCCTCCTCATCTGCATTGTTTTCGTCTTCCTTGACAAGCTTTCCGTCAATAACGTCCTTGTTCACATCAAACTTTGAGTCCGTGATGTCAACCTCCTGATGGAAAAAGGTCGTTTGACGTAGTCCCTTCTCAAAGTCGTTGATGTGCTCTTGTATAATACAATTCTTCAGGTCGTCAAGCTCACCTACAGCACCGTCATACTTGTCTTTTAGTTCATCATAGTCTTCCTCCAACTCCCCTATTCTTTTGTTCAATTTTCCCTCTAAATCCAAACAACGAACCCTCCACGTTTCTAACCTCTTTCTCTCTTCCTCCCAACCCTCCCTCTCCTTCTTCCACGCAGCCCTCTCTTCATCAAACTTGTTGACTTTTCCCTGCAACTCTTCTACCTTCTCCCGACCTCCCTCATTCACCTCTCGCCGATATAAAGATCCCACACGGTGACTTAATATCAAGGCTTTGCTCCCAAATTCCACCATTGTCCTCATGATATGATCCGCCTCCATACCATCAATAGAGTTTATAATGGTCTCTGGGAGGTTGATCGCGATATCCTTCCTCACAGATATTTTTGGCAACTCAATTAAGCCAGACTCCGGTCCCTTCTCCCCACTAGCCGACCCTGCCCCACTGGCTGACCCCACCCCGGCCGCCCTCACTTTCTTCACATCCTTTCCCTTGCCGGCACGAGGCGGTAACTCGACTTTTCTCTTCGTTTCGCCATGTACATGTACTTCCACCACGGACTCTTGCAAGTTGGGAACGTCAGTCTTCCCAGCTGCCTTAGTCTTAGCGACCATCTCCTTCCTCAACGACTGGAAGAGCGCCAAATTATTCTTCCCTGATTGCGCCATGTGCCCTACAATAACATATTAAACCCCGTTTAAAACAACTTAGAATCATTAACACAGTTTAAGTAACAAACAGATACCTTCAATATCTATAATCGGATGCACCGAATTATGAACTCTAACTAAGCCCTTAGTGGGCAACTTATCAACAAACTTCATCAAGATCTCCACCACCTCCTTATCCCCCGTCGACAACTCGTCGGTCCCCATATCCTTGTACCGAAAAGGGGTACCCGTCCAGCTAAATGGGAATTTTGTACTCCCATCTGCGTTCAAGAAATAGGGCTTGCCTTCTTCCTTCACCATAACTTTGAAGTATCCGTCCTTAAAGTGCTTGAAAGACTGGGAAAATGTGTCCAGTCTACTGATACTAGGACGACTTATCAGAGACAGCCAAGTAGTCGGCTGGCGGGGTCTAGTATCATAGAAGTACAGGAAAGCGTAAGGTGAAGGCTCCAAGTATGGAGATTGGCACAAGATGCGGAAGGCTTGCAAGTAAGCCTAACTGTTCGGGTGTAACTGCGTAAGTGCCACGTTCAGCGCGCGCAACACACCCATAGTGAAATCATCTAACGGCAACCGCACATGTAGCTGAGAAAAGTGACACATGTACATGTAGAAGAACTTCTTTGTGGCCCCCTCCTGCCCGTGACACACACGGTCAATAGCGCTAACCCTCTCCAGGGAAACGATATCCCCGCTTACACCCTTTATGATGACAGGCGTACAATTCAACCAAGAGTTCAATAAGCGAGACCATCGGAATAAAGATGATTGATTACGGACATCGGCAGCCACCCACCCATAACCGCCTTTGGCCGGCTAGTCACTCTCGGCCAACTCCTTTGGGGGATCTTCTCGGACCTCCCTCACTGTTTCCATGGGGATCCCGCTTACCATACCTCCAGAACTGGTACCCTCTTCATCAACTTGCCTACCTCTGCTCCTCCCCGGCCCCATACTCTCACTACTAGATGTAGACAACGACACGCTATCGCTACTAGACATACCTTTTCTCGTGTTTTCGGAAAGATGTCGGTTGAAATTGGGAACTAGTCGGACAAGAAAATGCACACAAGACCTTTGAATACGAAATTCTCGCAAATGAACCAAGTAAACCCTTGCTTGTTTTGAAATCCATATTTATAGGCCAGAATCCCAAACGGCGAAAATCCTTTCCCGCCAAAACAACAACTCATACCAATTGACACCATCATTACAAGAGACATGACTCTTAAAAACGACGGCGACAAAACTCCCTGATTTGACCCCTGGCACCCCTTCACCTACCATCAAACTATTATCACTTTTTAGCCTTAACACTGTTCATCACACTTAAAGGCTGGGAGACTGGTGTACCACACCCAGCCGATCCCGTTAGCACACCAACACATAATCACCCTTGACCGACAACTCATATCGGCCAAGGCTGGGGGACTGGTGTACCACACCTAGCCAAACTCGACCAAATAAATAAACGATACATATATGTCAAGGCGGTCAAGTAGTCAGCCTAGGCCGAGTTGGTATAAGCCTTACCAGATTAAACCGATAGCATAAACCGTCGAGGAAAGTAGTCGGCCTAGGCCGATTACTCCAATATACTTAGTAAAATTAAAGCCCCCCAGTGTTCAATAGGTCCTAAGGGCCTGGGCCCAGGCCCACTTACAACCCAAACTAAAGCCCAAGTCAGGGCTCAGCCCATGGCATAACCAAACATGATTAATATTCTATAAATACATGTGGACCCCAATAATTAAAGGTACGCATTCATTAATCATTGATTTGACCTTTTGAGAGTTTTGACTCACTTGAGCTTCGGAGTCCCTTCTGCAAGTAACCCCTCCTGTGTCCAAACCGACATATACCAACCGAGAAGAGACCAACTGAAGAGATAGCAGACTACATGAGTAAGGTGACACTTGTATCTAACTTATCTTGTTTGTTCTCTGCAGGAACAGTTCCAGTTTAGCCAAAGAAATAAATAGGACACATTTATGCAAAGAATGGATAAAGAATGATCAGATGAGATTAAGTCATCACTAAACTAGACAATGATTAGACACTGTATAAGACACATAAATCATAATCTGTGATTTCTGGATTTCCTAAGCCAAAAAATCTTAAGGATTAAGCTATACTATGATGCGGCTTTAACGAAGGGTGACAACCGTGGGCTTGCGTTGTTCCTTCTGGTGGTCCCTACCTTAGCATAGCACCGGCGGACCTTCCAATTGACAAAGGGACATGGTTTTCCAAAATTTTTTATATTTATATATTTTAATATATAATTTTAAATGTATTTCTTTAAAAATTTAATATTTTTATATTCAATATTTTTATTTTTTATACATTTATATCTATATATAAAAGAAAAATCTTTTTTTTGTTGTTCACATTTTTAATTTTACTTTTTAAATATTTTTTAAAATTAAAATAATTATTTTATTAATATTATTTTTAAGTGATTATTTGTTTAATTTAATCAATTTTTTATTTGACTTATTTTCAAACTTAATCAATATAAATAAAAATTAATTATAGAAAAATTATAAAAATTAGTTGTATTTAATTTTATAATTATAATAATAACAATAATTATATATCTTTTATTTTTTATTATCATAAAAAAAGTAAATACAATGCTTTTACTAGTGTATATAAAAAAATTGGATATTACTCTATTGATTTCTATTTTTGTTCAAAAATATTAAGTTGGTTTTCTAGTTTTTTTAGTCTTGATTTGATCTTAATTTTTTTTAAAAAGATGCAATTTTGTTCTTTTTCGTTAATTTTTTTTATCATATTAAGGTTTTTTCATCAAAATTCAAGTTGTGAATAAGGATGATTTGTTTTCTTTGTGTAATTAACATAATCCTAATGTTAATTTTGATGAGAAATCTTTACAACTCTTCAAGAAAGCTAACAAAAATAACCAAATTACATTAATTTTTAAAAAATCAATATCAAATTGAGACTAAAAACAAATAGATGATCAACTTGACATTTTTAGACAAAAAATGAATCTAAAGAATAATTAAACCAAAATTTTGACACTCCAAAATATTGATTGACCTTCCACAACTGAGCATAAGTGTTATTTAGGTCATAGTCTTCGTTCGGTCCACTCCTCTTTTATCAATCTTTTTTGTCTTTCACCCTCCCCTTCAAGAATTGGAACTCCTTCAAACTTTGCACCATTCAACACGTCAAGCTCTCTTCAACTGGATGTCTTTATTTTAAAATAACATTCGGATAGTATTATCCAAAAGCTTTTTTAAAATTATATAATCATGAAAATCCTTTTGACTTCCGGATTATACAGTTTGGAAAGGATAAAAGGATAAAATAGGAACTTATTAAATGTATGGGGTGCAGAAGAAAAGTATAGAGGTGCAAGAAGAACTAGTGTCCTTTATTTTGTGAACTTGGTGATTGAACTACCTTATACGAGTGACACGACTAGAAAACGTATTTGTTCTAACAAGGTGAGTTTGTTTTAGATTAAATTACCCTATAGGTTTACACAAAGTATTTTCATTTATCAGGATAAGTATTCTCATCCCCTTCGATTAGTATTCCCATATTTGAAAACTCTGAACCCAAAATTCTGAATCAAATTTTAAACTACTATTCTTAACTTTATCGTTGTGTTTGTGTTTGGATAAGAGATTTTAACAAATTCAAAAAATTGAAATACATGATATTTGAATTATTTAAAATTGAATTATTTTTATTTTTTAAATAATTTGTTTGGATAGAGTAACTGAAATATTTTAGATTTCAATTTTCTTACTTCGATAAAATAATTTAATTTCTCTTTTAAGACAAAATTCTATTTTAAAGATATTTTTGATAACTTATCTTTGTCCATCGGTCTAAGTTGACTAAGCTCAACCTTTAGTCCAGGTTAACTCGACTCGACCTTCAACTAAGGTCGACTCAACTCAACCTTCGACCTACTCCAACTTGTCTCGACTCTTTGCCCAAGCCAACTCGGCTTAAGCATTGGTTGGATCGAAATGGTTTGACCTTCGACCCGGACCCAACTCATGTCGACCTTTGATATGGGCCCAATTTGGCTCGACATTCAACCTGGTCCGAGTCCCCATGACCTTCGGACCGAGCTGACTCTGCTCAACCTTCGGCCTGAGGCTACTTAACTCAACGTTCGAACCGAACTGACTCGGTTGACTTTCGGCCCGACCCGACTTGGCTCGACCTTCAGTCTAGGCCAACACGACTCTATTAATGGAGGCATGGCTAGGGTCGTCATAGGAATTTCAAAGCATTTGATGGAATCATGCCCAGGACCTTCAAAGAGATCTTGGGTTAGCTTCGGATCATATAATAAGAACTCTTTTTGTAATTTTTATAATGTTTATGTTTGGACTTTATCGGACCTTTAGTCGTGTTGGGCCTTTATGTGTTTTGGCCCATAATATATAAGCCCTTATGAGACACATTTGTATAGAGATTTGAGTATTTGAAATTTTGAGTTTTTCTCTCAAGTCTCGAGGTTCTCCTTCGAACCACTGATCCTTATCTTTGAATCTCTGATTCAATGTGGTGTATCTTCTTCACTTATCTTGGAATCTCCTCAAAGTAGCGCGGTTTCCTCCCATTCTGCAATTCCTCAAATCGGTGTCCTCTATTTTCCCCTCATTTCGTTCTTGGGTTCATACCCATTTCGTTCGAGACTCGTATTCACCCTAAATCTGAGATGATCCTTCATCATCTACCTTCAACAAAATCGACTAGACTTGACCTTCGGCCTAGGCTGACTCGAATCACCATTTGGCTTGGGCCAACTCGGCACAACCTTCAACTTAGGTCGACTCGACACAAACTTCGATTTGAGTCAACTCGGTTCAACCTTTTAACCCAACCAACTCAACTTGACCTTCAACCTAGACCTTCGACCCGACTCAACCTTCAACCCGATCAAACTCGACACGACCTTCATCCTCGATCGACTCATCTCGATCTTTGACTTGATCTGACTCATCTCGACCTTTTTCCTCATCTAAACCTTTAATCCGACTGACTTGTCTCAACCTTTGTCTCATGTCGACACATCTCAACCTTTAGCTCGAGCTAATTCTTCTTGAACTGTGATCCGATTTGAATTGATTCGACTCTTCGCTTAAGTTGAGTTTGTTGATTCTTTAGTCGAAATTGACTCCACTGAGTTTTCGGCCTAAGTCAACTCAATTGAGCCTTCAATCTACCCCACTCAGCTCGACCTTCGTGAGTGGAGTGAAAATGAATGAAATTTCAATTTTTTTTCTAAGTTAAAATCTTATTTTGATCCTCTAATTTTCATAAAAAATTCAATTAGATCCTCATTTTTCTTTGATTCAATTTAGTTCTCTAATTCTTTAAAATGATTGAATTAGGTCCTTTTCATTAGATTGGTGTTAAAATTTCTTTATAATTTATACATCAAATCACTTCACCTACAAAATAAAATTAGTTTGAATATTTGGACTTTTGAAATAAAGTGATTTGATATATTAATTTTAACAAAAATCTATCCTCAATTTAACCAAAATAACCAAATTGAATCATTTTAAAAAATTAGAAGACTAAATTGAACCAAATAAAAACTATAGATCTAATTGATTTTTTTATAAAGATTAGAAGACTCAAATTTCTAAAGGAATTTGAAATTCTTCTATTTTATTCATTTGAAATACCTTCCAAAATTTCTTAAATTTCATTTTCTTTCTATTTATTTTATTCAAATAAGTCATTTTAGTGTGAAAAATTTTAAACTCATCAAATAAATGAATTACTCTTCCAAATTATCATATCCAAACTCAACATATAACATATAGGTCTTCTCAAGTATTTCTTTTCAGGGATTTTTCATATTTCACCTTTATAGCAATCCTTGGTGCAAACTGTCAAATGACTCAAAACAGTTAATTTTCTACAATAAATAGACAGATAGAACCACCTCTAAAACAAATACAAGTTCAAATAATGTATTGATTACAGTAATTTAACCTTTCTTTTACCGGTAAAAAATAGACGAGTGAGAGCCCTTAGGAAAGATGCACAAAAAGCAATAGATAAACAATTTCACCAATTGTTTTATAAAAGCGAAGCTGTCATACATGAAAAGGAGGAAAACAAATAATTCCTACTACATCTGAAAGTTTTATCCCAAAGAGAGAAGAAAATAAACTCTTATTCAATCAAGGGTCATTAATATGTGCTGTAAGTCAAATCAATGACCTGTATAAATTTATCTAATTTCTTAAGGTAAAAAATAAGAAACATCGACATTGTATGGCATGTAATACAGATACTCGAAGAAAATGTGTAAGAAACATTAACAGGCAAAGTCGATTCATGGCTCAGGTTGCATTTTCTCACATTCTTCTCGAATTGACTGGAAAAGAACAGTAGACAAATATCTTTCACCAAAGCTTGGGAAGACAACCTGCAAGCAATAGAATTAGAGTAACTTAATACTGAAATTTCAATATCATATGCAGCGTTAAGAGGGGAAAAAGATAAAGTGGGCAGAAAACAACAAACGAGAAATATTTAAACAAATAGAAAAGAAAAAATGCGGATGTAAGTGAATCTCTTTCTGGCTACGTACCAAAAAACCATCCATTCCTCAATAATTATTTTAAATTATATAATTCAGGCCAGTTGTGCAACCATAAAAGAAAGGAAAGGGAAAAGAAACTTAACCCACAATATAGCGGAAAAAGTACATAATAAACAATGAAAAGCCTTTGCAGCCTTTTAAGCCTGAATACTAGGTGGATTCACACTGAACACACCACAGAAAAATCAATGTATAACCATGTATGCATAAGGATGAGCAAATACGACAAGACAACCATGTATAAGCTAAATGGATACGAATTATAGTGTCCTACAATGCAAGCAACAGGATACTTATATAACATCGTATACTAGTGAACATGTCCTACAATACAAACTTGTCCTCAAGAACCAAAATCTAGATCTTATCTCGAAGGTTAGGTTGTTAAGAAAAAAACATAATATGATCAGATTGGTAAAATGAGAACTCTATCTGCATGATGCTTTTGTAAATTCAGCAAAGATCCTTCTCTAGATTGAGTAAATTCCTTATACAAACTATGTATAGATTTTGATCTTTTTGGTAGGAAATATGCATACCCCGATAAGTTTTCCTGCATTCTCAGGCCTCTTTCCAACCTTCAATGCAGCTGCGGCAGCAGCTCCAGAAGAAATTCCCACCTGTTCTCCAATTGAAATTAACATGTAAGAGGCAAAGTATAAAGCAAACACATATGAGCTTTACATTGATATCAGAATTGAGGTGTGACAAGATTTGAAGAAAATTAACTCCAAAAGTGCAGGCTAAATAAGACACATGTTCTTATGCTCTATACAACAGGGTTTGGTAAGTATCATTCTTGAATATAACTAACGTTTAATACGGTGAGTGTACTCAATAACATGATCTTGTGCATGATTGTTTCAACCAACTCAGGCATGTCTCGTTGTGTGTAAGTGCACAGGACATGCACACCAAAACACATTAAGAAACTTAAAATACACAAAGGGTTGAAAAATATGAAGGACTAACCAGCAAGCCTTCCTGGAGTGCTAATTGTTTTGCAGTTTCAACTGATTCATCACTTGATATCTACAAAATTCACAAAAGAGGATATTAATTACAATACAGATCAAGAAAATCATGACATTCAGTATCTATCCAGGTCAGGTCGTTCCCATATCACATGCAGACAAATTTGACCAATTGAACAGAGCTCTAAATGTGGAAATACCAGTCCAGAATTAAGAAAGAGAATCAATCACCTGAATTAACAAGAAGCCAGTCTATAAAAAAATGTTCGTTATTGACAGTAGAGTAAGCAAATGCTTACAGAGATAAAGCAAGTCTAGAACCCAAATGCCCATGAAAGATAAACTCTCTGTTTCTTGGTAACCAATTTTGCATAATTCATTCCTGTCCAGGATGAAAGATAATCTCTATTTTCTAATATGTGCAGTGTATAGCAGTATAACATGTTCACAACCCAACTGTGAATATCAATATAGCTTGCCATGAAACAGTCAACAAATCAGGTTCTTAAAACTTCAGTAACAGATGACAATTAATATATGTGAATAATTCAACTAAATACTACAAGTATGCATGTGCTAAATCAGAAGGAAACACCTAAGTTACCAACAATGTATTAAACATTAAGTTGTGGAATAACTCAAACAAACCCACTACAGATGCATCTACCACACAAACATTCTATGATAACAGAAACCCGCAAGCATAGTAGGTAGAAGGTAAGCGAAAGAAGAAGAAGAAAGAATCACAAATGTGGTTCAATTGAAGGGTCCACGAACTTCAATCTCCGTCCACAACATAATCACTATAATTACAGATTACAACTTGTATTTTTTCTCTCGCAGTAAACTCTCAGTCAAACTCTCAATCAGGCACAACTCAAACGTAATCACAACACAACTGATGATATAAAGTTCCTATTTATACAATACTGTTATTACTAACTCACGTGAAACACTTTCTAAACTAATGAGGAAAACATGTGAACAGTATTTCCCATTAGTGGACAGGAAAGTCACTTAAACAGTTTCTCCAGATGGTTCAAGTCTTAGTAAATGCTAAGAGACTAGATAGATAGTGTATTGAGACTATCCACTACATATGGTAGAAGTTGCATATCATCTACTCAACTGTCTGGTATAGTCTACTCCAGACGGTTCAAGAACCATTAGAAAAGATTTTAGTGAGCCAATCTTCAGACGTTATTTCCCATTTTGGTACAATGACCAAAAATATATCAATAAATATCCCTTTGCCCTTTTTAACAAAGATGGACCTAGTTTTGTACAAGGTTAAGTAGGAACTGAAATTTTCAAGGAAATAGACAAGGAAAATTAGAAAGGGAGACTAAACGTTTCATTACATTTATTCGACCAGAATTGTCACCTGTGATCATTGCATGATAAGCAAAGATGATCATAGGAAATACAACAATATTATGACACTGAGTACCTACTTGGCACTAGATGGGGGACATTGAGTTAAGATAGCAACAACATTTTCGTTCAGGTTAACACCAATATTCAAATAATTAGAGTGGAGATGACAACAAGATCAAGTGACAAGGGTAGTACCCGTTCTATCTGAAAACTTTTTGCCACGTTACCCATTGGATACTTGCCTCAAAATTATTTGCAAATTATTTTATCCTATAAGATATCCATGGATGCTTCTTAATTTTGTATATTTGTTTTGTACATTTTTTATTAAATTATTTAAATCTTATTCTTTAAAGTATAAACTCAAAAAATTATCCTAAAGTAGTCCAAATAAAATTGCATCATACATTATTAGTAAAAGTAAAAGTAGTCCTTTCAAAAAACAAATTCAAATAAGTTGCACTACAAGTTATAAATTTAAATAAAATTCATATCTTAGAAAACAACTAAATTGTAAAGAAGTACCTAAATAAAAATCATTAACAATTGATATAAAGGCATTATTGTTAAATTTGGAATTAAATATTACAAAAGTAGATTTTAGAAGCTGATGTAAAATGTAAATTATATACACAAACACACACACACATATACACAAACACACACACACACACACACACACACACACACACACATATATATATATATATATATATATATATATATATTATATATATACATATATGGCAGGTATCCTAAGGATATTGTGATACCCGTACCCTATCTATTAAGAAGTTGGTAATTAAAAGTATCCATCTTGTTTTACCCGTAGATATTTGTAAGTACAACTCGTCTAGTTTTTTTTGCAAATGCTTGGTAGACAAGAAGTATTTGTTGTGCAAATAATGCATTCATGTTTGTCAGAAGAATTACATGCAACAGAATCAAACACTATGATTCAAATTTCAAAATCCAACGAATTCTGCTTTTGAAAATAATTAGTACCAAATTTTAAAACACTCAGTTTAGGAAACAAAGAAACTCATTAGATTATAACATAAATGGTAATAGACAACTGGAAAGTGTAAGAACAGACCGCTATAACTTCATCAAGCACATCTTGATCCAAATTCCCGGGCACAAAACCAGCTCCGATACCCTGAATTTTGTGAGGTCCTGTAGTTCAGCAGAAAACAGCAAAGATACAACTTCTTAAATTAAAATTAAAATAGTGGATTTGGAATCTGTAGAAACTTTTTTCCGGTTTTGTACCTGGCTTTCCTCCTGAAAGTATGTTGCTTTCCAGAGGCTCTACACCAATAACCTGATACATAATGAAAAAAAGCTTAACAGGACCCAACAAAGAAAGCTTTTCTACAAGAAATATACTTCAGATGATAAGACATGAGCAGTGAATGGAGTGCATAGATTGATATACACCTACACCTAGTATTTTATGCATGGAACATTCCTTTCCGTCATTATATTCATTGATAATATTAGGTACATTTGGGTTAGGCAATGCCATTGACAAAGATGTACCTGTATTTTTGGGTTTTTTTGTTTTAAGAATCGACCAACTCCAGAAACAGTTCCGCCAGTTCCAATTCCTGCAACTAAAATATCTATCTTTCCTCTTGTATCTTCCCATATCTCTGGACCAGTTGTCTCAAAATGAACCTGTATAGTTGAATCAAAGTTTGCATATCAGATCATTTGGCAGCACATCACCCTAAATCTGTAGGACATTTCGATCAAGTTGGTTATATTGTCTCTCAATTTGAACACTTTCCCAACTTCTTCTCTTTTCTGTAGCAATTTTAGGAAACAGGGCCTTAGGAGCCAAAATTAAAAAATAAATAAAAAAGGTTCAACTGGGCTACATGACTTTGTTACTTTTAGAGAACCCTGTAACTAACTTCAATCTTGTGAGTTTCATGTGTCATGATAAAGTTTTGCTGAAAACCCACAGAAAAATAAATTGAGGAGAAAGACCACAGGAAAGGAAAAAGCAGTTCCTTTGCACATTACAAAAGAAGCTCCTCTAAAAGACCACAAGCAGAAAAGACAGAGAAGCTAAGAATTAAAAAATAATAATCTCATGTCATCTTTTATCTCAACTAAATACCATCAATCAACAGTAAAAATGATTGTAGACAGACAACTAGTTTGTAAAGCCAAGTGAAATAGTGTTTGAAATAAAATTAAGCTTTTCCCAACAATAAGTACTTGTGGAAGTAATTTGAAACGGTTTATTGCAAGTAACATTACCAAGGACATCATCCCATGGGAGAAAGTAACCCAAGAGTGGGTTTGATTAAATCCTCATTGCTGCCAGCTTGGTTTCTATGGTAATATAATTCATTATGGAAAACAGTTCCTACTATAAATAACACTAACAAGATTGATGAGATCCTCATTGCTGCCCGCTCGGGTTCTAAAATTAAGTTTTCAGTGGAAGAACAGTTCTTACTGTAATCAACAATAATGATTTTTTGCAGCTTGCACAAACCAAGCAACATTTTATCTCTGGATAGTCGTCTGTCTGTGTAACGGCCACAACACTTCATAAATGGCTATGGACATTCTAATACATTGTACAGCTGATAGAAACATAAGGGCACTGGAGTTGGAGTAGGCTCATTAGTATCTCTGGGGAAACTTCGTTATGCTCTCATACTCAGACAGAGGAATGAATATTTTCTTTTAATTATGTTCATGGGCTTGATAAGAAAATGGAGGACTGAGGTCAAAATGTGGTGGAAAGGCAACTGGTGGGATAGTTATTTGGTGCCTGTAGCTGGAGAAAAATGCATTTATCTTCAACGAAAAATTTGCTTTTGCATTTCCATTAACCAGGACTTCATGATTGAAGCTTTAAATAAGGCTTCCAACCAAAGATAAGTAAAAGACTTATCAATTACCAAATCTTTGTACGACTGTACAACATACAGTTCTAACTCTGACGCTGGAGCTAATGGTGCACCCTATATAGAATCCTATTTCCAGGAACACAGGATTCATGGACTTAAACATAGAATAAGCTGTTATAATTTACCTTAGGATTTGAAGGATTATCAAATTGTTGAAGCATGTATGCGTTGGGGGTATTTTTCAAAATTTCTTCAGCCTTTTGAACTGCACCATTCATGCCCTTTGCTGCATCAGTCAAAACGAGCTCAGCACCAAATGCTTTCAAAAGAACTCGTCTTTCTAAACTCATTGAAGCAGGCATTGTCAAAATGAGTTTATATCCTCTTGAAGCTGCTATAAAGGCGAGACCAATTCCTGTGTTCCCACTGGTAGGTTCCACCAATATACTCTGAAATGCACATGAGAAGCAAGTTAACTCAGACAAAAAATAATCAAGCAACATCAAAATTATATAGCCACAGCTAATATGACAATAAATTAAATCACAAAAAAAATGTCATCTAGCTCCTTTGTAGACTACAGCATAAATGTAAAGGAAACAACACTGCCTCATTGCTACCGTGTAAGAAAAATGTTTGACTTGACAAAATGTGCATACTAAGTTGTAGTTCTAGAATTGTCAAAGCAGTAAATATTCCCACAAAGTTGTGTAAAGTGTCATTTTGATAATAGAAAAAATTGTATAATGAACGCATTAAAACCATTAGGCCATATAAAGTCTCAACATTTTAAAAATTCGCTCATAAGTCACATTATAAAAGCATAACATACACCAAAGTATGTTAGTATAATTTCTTGACGAAGGATTTGGACAAACATCACTATAAAGACTCCTAGAATAGACAAATAAGAAGAAGAAAATGAAGTGAAACTTCTTCATAAATTAAAATTAACTTGTGGACAAGTAGAAACATATATGATTAAAGAACAATATGAGAGATCTTTTACAAACTAGCTTATGCATAAACTAATTTTAACTTACGAAAATGATCATTTCATTTTTTTTCCTTGTATGTTTCTCCCCTATAAGTTCTTATGGACAAGTTCGACTTTTTGGTTTGAATATAAAAAAGTCATTGACAAGGTGCACAGTTAGTTTTATTTATAGTCAACCAGGAAGGTGTAGCAGAGTGGTGAAGCACAGGAGTATAGAGATATAATACACCATATACGTCAATTATGTCAGATACTATTTTTAAAAATTTATAGTTACTTCCAAAAAATTATTTTTAGCTTCAGTTAATGCTTGATAAGGCATTACATGTGTGACTTTGGAGCAATACTGCTAAGATGAATCATATAAAAATTTGATACCTAAGTAGCAAATGCCAAAAGAATAAGTTTTTAAAGTGGTTTGCATTAGCCATGTCTGACAAGCAGCTAGAGTTATAGTGAAATCAAATATTATAAGTCACAACTATGACACATTTATACCTTCCCAGGTGTTATAGCTCCTCTCTGCTCAGCATCATTTATCATGCTAAAACCAATCCTGCAAGATGAAAAATTGGAAGCCTTAAAGAAAAAAATAATAATAATAATAAACCTCCAATAAGCAAATTATGTGGCCAAATAACTTATGCAAGCACATAGAAGCACCAGCATCAGCCTCATGAATTTTGAGTTTATACCTAACGATAACTGAAATTATCACCAAATAGTAGATACATAATCAAGTGTCTTTTACTAGAACCATTAAAGGAGTTAAATGTACATCCATATTGAAATCCAATACTTAAGGCTCTCTTCAACAAATAACAACAAAAATAATAAAAAACCAGCACAGAAATCAATAACAAAGTTAAACCAGATAATTTTGTCACTTGAAACATGGACTTGTTTGGTTTAAGATACTTAATGATATCCAATACTTATTGAAAACTATCCTCTTCAACTAATAGCAACAAAAAGAATAAAATCCAGCAAAGAAATGAATAACAAAATCAAAACCAGCTAATTTTGTCACTTGAAACATTATGGACTTGTTTGGTTTAAGAAACATTTTCTGTTTTCATATTTTATTTTCATTTTCAGCAACACACTCTTTATAATTGGTTTATCTTCCAAATAGTAAATACAATTCTCACATTTTAAAGAGTACGCCTAAAAAATCATCTTATTAACATTCCTTTGTCACAAAAAACGCCAAATAATTTCTGCTTTATTTCGTGCTGTCAAGAGATATTCACGATTAGAGATCTCACATGTTTAACAAGCAACTAATCAAATTCAAGTTCTCACCTGTCTTTGACACTACAACACGGCTCCATAATCTCAAGCTTTGCAGCAATATTGGCCACAGAACCCTTCACGATATTGTTGAGGTAAACCATTGGAGTTTTCCCTATGAGCTGTGCCACGTCAACAGAAAAAAGAACCAAACAAAATTAAGATTTATCCTTGAAGGTTATTTCACACACAGAAATCAAACAACTAAAGTTCGTTAACAGAATTGAAGTTTCTCCTCGGTAACCTATATTTTATAGATTATGTGTCTGTTTTGAGAAACCTCTTCGTAGGCACTGATGAGATGGGAAAAAGAAAAAAAAAATTAAATCATTTCTTCAATATCAAAAATTAGTTTATACCTCAGCTAATTTGTAAAAGTTATTGACTGATAGCTTCATCAAAAATCTGGTTTTCATCTCATGGAGCATGAGATTTAGCTCATGCAAAAGCTAATTTAATATTTCCTTCTTATTTTTCTCTTCCAAAAATGCCAACCCTCCGAACAGACCCAACGAGAGATAAAATAGACCTCCAATTCCAATTAAGAACAACGGTAAAAGCATCTAAACAACTCATCTAAGCAAGTGTATCCCAAAGAAAATGACAAAAGGTGGAGAAATTTCCAGCAACCCATTCAGAGGCTTGCAAATTCAGTTAAACTGACCTGCGTAACATCTTCAGCAATGTTGAGACCCTCAATTTCAGTTTGGGGCTTAACGGAGACAGCTTTGCAGACAACGAGGGAAGGCGACGAGATCCTCGTGACGAGTGGTCTCGAAGAGCGGCCGTTGCCGGGCCTGAGTGACGTGGCGGTGGAGACAGTGGTGAAAGGGTGGAGAGTGGGAGCACGCGAAGAACAGGTGAACGAGTTGACGAAGGAAGCAGAGGTCATTGTTGTTGATTGGGGAAACCTCACAACGCAAAGAAGGTTGGGAACTGGAGAACGACGACGTTTGATGAGTGAAGTGGAAACTGATTTGCCGAACGAAAATGGCAAGTTACTGCAGAATCGCACGAACTCACTTCACAGTATCCTTTTGTAGTTGCTCCCACGAATGCGCATTGGAAGATGGGTCGCAATTGCAGTGTCTGTTGGCAGTGCAAAGAGCCAATGATATGTTAGCAACTATAAATCACACAATTCAACATTTGACGTAACTACTGTGGTAATTTCATCACCATAGTTCTTCACTGTCACCCTCTGTACATTAATTTTATTATTACTTTACTATATAATGATAAATTGTTATTCGATTTTTTTCTAGCTAATAAGAATTCCATCGATCTAATATAAATATTTAATAGCTGAAAAATAATATTATTGTAAAGAGTAAAAGCATATGAATTTTTACCCCGAATAAAATCAACAGTTTAAATATTTTGAAGAAGTAAAATTTAATTTATATTTAAAAATTAGAATGTAGTGATCATGCTCTAATAATATTAAATTATGTTATCTTATTGTCTAATCACAGATAATTACTTATATAGATTTTAACTTAATATAAAGGTGAAGAAACCTAAAAATATAAGTGTTTTTGAAAATTCTAATAATCATTATTGTTACATCTTTACCTTTTCATTTTAATGTTGTTTTTTAATTAAAAGAAAAAGTCCAACATTTTTGTTCAGTTAGGAGACAAACAAGATTGTATTAAAAATAGCTTAAGAACTAAATATTATTGAAAAAGCTAGGAGAAAATAGAAAAACTTAGTAGACTTTTCGCACAGAAAATTTTAAACCATTCATTAAAAAAGCGGCATGGAAATTGTGATTTTGTTTTATTTTGACAAAAATGAATAAAAACAAATCCCATCGTAAGAGATTCTTAAAAATCTTGTAAACATGTACGAGTAATTATTTTACTGGGGATTAAATGTAAAGTTACTAAACGATTTAAAAAATGGAACATTGTTTGGATAAACCTATATTTTATGATAAATAAATATGATTTATAAATTTTCCAAAAAGTATTTCTAGGAGCTAATTCCTACATAAGTGATTTAATTAAAGGTAAGATATTCTCTGCGTAGAACAACACTTCAGAACATTCTATTAAATTAAGGAATCAATGAATAAATTATCAAATTAAAAACCAATATTAACATTAGACGGAAAAAAAAATGTCCTGAAATTATATACCTGTTGACTTGTTCCAAAGTCTCGACATATTGGATAGACGCTGGGTTGATGACATGATTGAGATCACGAAAATTATTGATTTTTTCTGTAATAATAAATGGCAATATTTTGACTTTTAAGAAATAAACGCTCCTTTTGGTGATTTTTAAAATGTATTTGATAAAAATATCTATATATTGTCTTTTATTTGTTTAACGTGTTTGAAATTGAAGTATTATATTATAAGTAAAACAATAAAATACAAAACTTAGAGCGAGTGACAAAAATAACTGACAGATATATTTGCATTTACTTTATAACTTCATTTAATACAAAAATTGTAAAATTAGTTAATTTCATTTTTAATTTAATATAAATAAGTTTATCTGACTTTATTTCTATTCCTTCACATAACCTTTCATGACTTTATACTTCGTCATCATTACTGTTTCATCCTAAATTTAAGACATAAAGACAAACTTACGAAGAAATACGTCTTTAATGATAAAATGACAACTGTTTATGTGCAAAGACGAGTTTAGTGTAAAACATTGTAAGTTAATATATAATAATAATAAATATGGTAAGAAGATAAGATAAATAAATTATGATACCATTAAATGTAGGATGGAAAGTATGTAAATTATTATAACATCCTAAAAATTAAAATATTATTTATACTATAAATCTACCATACAACATTTATCGTACCATACATAAGCTCGTGATATAAATAAGATAGTACATGAGATAAATTAATTACATTTCATTATTACTGTATTTATTATTATCTCACGCACTTGACTTGAGCATTAAAGTATCTTCTGAGACACACTTCATTCCACCACTTTGTCTTGGAGAGACAATAACCTAAGACATCTCGTCTTGAAGGTGTAAAGTCATAGTTTGAAGTACGCTTGAAGAGAAGTTGAAAGAGATCATCACAGTTTACAAAACAAACAACACATGCAATAATAAGCTACATTGGAATTAACTCAACTCAAAACTCACTCAATTCAAACTTACATAATCATGCTACAACAATTCAAACTCACTCAAAATCCAACTTACAACAATCACATAGACCACACATGTAGTGGTGGACCGACGTCTACCCTAAGTTTTGTTAAAATTATTACCAAATGTTTGGAAAAAAAAATTATTCCCCCCCCCCCCCACCTCTCTCTCTATAATTCTTTACTTTTACTTAAAAAAGTTGTTGGATTGAAAATCAAATAATTTTTAATTGTCCCCACTAATGGTTCACACATAATCTCAAACAATGGTTCACACATAATCTCATATGTATGACCTCAATGTCATACAACTTCCATCAAGCTCAATAAGCATTGTAATACAATATAACTCTTTCAAACAAAACCATAAATCAATCACACATAGGAATTAATATTCAATTTTTTTTTTATAAAAGCATTTACATTCAGTGAGTCAATAAGACTAGAAGAAAATAAGAAAACAAAAGAAAATAGCTTAAGCGAAAATATGCTCGCTTGAGTGAAAATTAGATAGAGACTAAGTTAAGTTACAATGTTATTTTGTTTGAGCGAAAAATCTTTTGCTTGAGCAAAAAATGAGGTTGAAAACAAATTTATTTTCAACTCTATTTTTCCTTAAGCGAAAAAACTTTTTACTTGAACGAAAATAGGATAAAGAATACGATTTGTTCATATGTTCTATTTTCGCTTGGGCAAAAATCCTTCACTTGAGTAAAAATATTAAAGAAATCAACCTAAATACCATAATTAAACCAAATTTCAAGAATAATTCCAAAAAAAATTAGTAATACAACTTCTAAACATTTCAAATGATTAATTCAACCATAATTTGCTCAAGCTTCATTCTTTACTAATTTCCAATCAATCTTGGACCCTAAACTCAAAGTATGCAAACAATTTATTGATCAACCACAATCCTTGCATGAAACCAAAATCCAAGGGCCAAGTCATTTTCATATTCAAATCATCTATCCTAAGGTTTTCTATAAAAAGAATATATATAATTTCTCTTGCCTGTTGCGGTTATCCTCAAAGTTAAATTTCAAAACCTAAGCAATAAGGCTACTCACAACTTAGGTACCTATAGTAAGGTATCCAAACATAACATAATAATGTGGTAAAAAAAGTTGAGAATGTCAGTTTTCTCAATTAACCCGCTAATATTGATGACAAAATCATACAAAAATTAATAGGAGAAAGAATATATAGAGTAAATGGAAACTTACTTTGTTTGAGAATTTGATCATGTAGAAATGTTTCGTACCTCCTCAACTACGACAATGTGTTTTCAAATTTTGTAATAGATGAGGTATGGAGAAGAAATTTTAGATAGAAGGGAGAGAGAAATAAACTAGAGAGGGGGAAAGAAAGTGTAAGGATGGGTAGAGAGTAACAAATTATGATCTGTTATCGATCTTGCAATATTTTTTTGTCAAGATGATCCCCTAGTAACCACAACTCCCTTGAGTGTAAACACGCAACCATTTATGGTTTTTGTAAGACCCATAAAACTTAAGTAAATAAATAAGTTTTTTTTTTATAAATGTGAGAGAATGAATCTATAAAGTAATTAATGCGGAGAGTTATGACAAAGAAGTAATGGAAGCTCAAGTAGTTAGACACGCTTGGTGTGTTTGAGAGGACTTGGGTTGAAGTCTTGTGTATGTCATTAGTGTGATGTTTTAATTATTTAATTTATTTTGGGCGCATATATGAACACGATTTGGATTCCAAGTAAGGGTTTTGTAGTAATCTCTGTCAGGGTGGTTCAAAATTATATATTTATAATTTTCCTTATTTTTCTATCATTGGGAGTCAACGATTTCTTTAATTTCTTTTTTTGTTTAGAGATATCTTGCGGTATTAGTATTTACGTGCATATGGTAGCTTTGGGGTTTTGATTTCTTCTACCATAATAGTAGTTTGTGATCGGTGTATTTTAAATATGTATGACATATATAAATGTTAAAAGAGTTTGAGTTTTTGTTATATGCGATTTTAGTTTTAGATAATTAAAAAGGGAATTGTGACTTTCTTTAACACGTACAATATTGGTTGTTGTAAAAGAATATGACTTTGATCATTTGCAACATTTTATTTATTTTTAAGTAAAAGGAAAAATTTTAGATGGCAATTTGGGAATCAGGGTGACAACAGATGAAATTGAAAGACAAGCACATTACAGGGTTTGACTGGTGATAAACGTGTGATTAATATGAGCGGGGAGGTTCATATGCTCCTTGCTCACACTTGAGGACTGCTACGAGCGAGGAGGTTCGTATAGACAGGACCACGAGAGGTGTTGAAGATTAATTTGGTAACTTTTCACAAATCATAGGGCTTTGTATCAATTTTCATAAGTGGTGTCCTATTTTTGTAAAAAACGTGTTGTAAGAAAGGGCTTCTTCCTAAAAATTATAAGGAACAATAAAACTAATAATCATAACACTTGTCATAAGAGTTCTATTTTTTTTTACTCAGATCCTCCATTTTATTAAGGTGAATATGGTATGGATGATTACTTCATTAAAAATGTCTTCTTTCACACAATAGTCATTGAAGAAAACATATTCATCATTCTTGTCCAATCTAACCCTTTAGTTTTTCTATTTAATTGATTTTTTACTTTTGTTTTGTAAGTTAAAAATGTATCAAACATTAAGTACACTTTAGAGTACCTAAAATAATCATATACGAAGGTTACAAAATGAATTAACCACTTCAAAATATGTTTTGTTTCAAGTCAACAAAATCATACAAATTAAACTATATAATTTAGTTTCACATATATCACACTGTCAACTTTATTTGTGATATTCACATTTTCTAAATTAGTATGTCACACATCATAAAAGTTAATAATATAAGTAGAACATTCAAATTCACATTCATTAACAACTTTAAAAAGTAATAAAATAATAGGCCTTGATCACAATATTCATTTTTCCACAAACGTACAACTTTTTGTTATAATGATCTTATTAAACTAAAATGATACTTTAACCCATTTTTTCACAACAATGCACATACTAAATTAACTCTAACCGAGGGAACATGTAGCATGTCACTTAAAAAGCAAAATTCTTTTCAGATGTAAGCTTTATAAGAAATTTTCCTTTCTTAAAACCAAAGTTGTCTTAGAATTACCAATACCTCATTCTTTTTAGACCTCAACCAGAGGTTTGTTTTAACATGCCTAATACATCAGATCCAGAAGAATTTAAATATACTTTCCTCCCTTAATTATTAATGTGTTTTTTTAGAACAAAATCATGATAAAGTTTCAACCTTCTAAGTGGACAATACATCAGATGTCATGTTTGACTGTAATAATATTATCTTAATGGAATTAAGATGAAAACATTAGTGTCATTTATGGAAATGGAAAAGTGATTTCAAAGGTGAAACCGCTTTCCTCTTATACCTCAATAGAGGATCTTGTTTTGCTATGTTTAATAGTCTAACATTACTTAAGAGTTAAGGTCAAGAACAATTCAAGTACACATTCATCCCTTAATCTTCTGATACATCTTTTAAAAATAATTGTAACATACCTTCGAATTCCATGACAAATAATACCTAGGATATAGAATTGACCTTAATAACATTATCTCAACAAATTTTAAGGTGAAATCAAAAAAACCCAAAATAACAAAGTAATTATGTATTTTAAAAAACACATAAGAAAATATATTATGAAATAAATAAATAAATTTCAAACTCTACTAAAAAACTTAAACGAAGCTCAATCTCATAATTCGTATTCATCTTAAAAGTATAAGTAACAAACATATTAATATATAAATCTTTAAGAGTGAGCCAGGTGGAACTTTTATCTTTTCACGTAGAACACATAACTTTACAACAAATATTAGTAGAGTTCACTTAGCCTTTTCGTTTGCTTCAATTTTCAACCTTATGTGACAAAGTGTTTTTTACGATAAATAATTGTAAGTGTAACATATTTTATAAATTTTACGCATTCACATGTAATTATTAAATTAAAAAGTTGAATACACATTTTTAAATGTTTTTATATATTATTTTGTTATTAAGTTTTCTTTCAATAATTAATATATTTTTTTATGTGAGTGAGTTATTAATGTGAAATTTAAGCAAAAAAGTTTATTAAAAAAAATCCAATTAATATATCTGAGCTTTACAAATTCTAATATAGCAGATTTAGAAAGAAAAAAAAATCATGCAATACAGAGATCCGATTACTTAAATTATAAACAAATCAAGAAATTGCATAAGAAAGTTAAAAAGCACCCCAAAAAAAAAAAAATCAAATCAATGAAAGTGTCCAGGTTCACCCAAAGAAATAAAATGAATGGGGACCAGGAAACAAATGTATGTGGAACTAGGAAACAAATGTATGGAAACGAAAATATGTGTGGAAGTAAAACAATCGTTTTTTTTTCATATCTTCAAAACAAAAGTATTTCATTTTTTCCACAACTAAAAAGACAAAATCTATCACACAACAAGAACGCGAAACAAGACATTTTGTTGCTTAATTAATAATACTACTTAGAAATGTCATTAATAATTTTGATTCGTTTTACTGAAATAGTCAAGGGAACAACAATATTATAGGAGTATAGCATATAGTCTTCGTGATTTTATTAAAAGAAAATCTATATGATTATGTATCATGTACTAAATATAAAGATGATTTAAAGAGTAGCCATTAGTATTTTATGAAATAAACTTAAACATTGAAATTTTAAAATTTTAATATTGAAATATCAATGGTTGTCGTTTGCAGTGGGGCGTTTTGCTTGTGGGACAATAGTGGAATATCGCCCCTGCCAATTTCATAGTTTGAATTTTCTGAACTTTTCATGGCAAAAGTTTCTGTTCTTTAAGCACAAAAAATATCATAAGTGATTACTTTTTCTAACATATTAGGACTACAAAAATTTTAAAAATATTAAATATTTTTTATTTAGATTTAATTGTATGATCTTTCTTCATACAAAAAAGTGAGTTGATTGATTTGTCTAACCTCAACCTATAATGAATCTATGTGAACCAATATCAGCTGACTTTGACATCCTAATATTAATATATATATATATATATATATATATATATATATATATATATATATATATATATATATATATTATTAATATATATATATATAAAAAAATATATAAAATTCACTTAAATATCGATAATTAAAAAGATAAGCATAACTAATGAAACAAATTATTTTATAAAATTTTATCAAAAAATAATCGATTATCATCACTAAAATCTTTGTCAATATCATCCATCATTTTCTTCATCATCTATTAAATCAATACTCCCATCATCATTTTCTTCTTCTTCATAATCAATAACTTACATATGTATCATTGAATTTTAATTAGTTGTGGACAGGGTCAAGTCATTTTTATCCGATGAAAACTCATTTATTATTTAATGCATTATATAAATGGAATTGAACCAATATTTTCATTTTCTTATCACACCTCATTTACATCTTATTTGTAGCTTTCTGGGACAAATCATACCAATCTCGAGATTTTTTTTTTTTCACTACTATTAACTAATTAGAATTTTTGGTGTCTTTATCATGTTAGACACGTTGAGTTTAGGTAATAGGACATATGTTTCACTAGTCTTAATTTATGCTTATTATTAATAAAGAAATTATATTTGTCTTTCTTGTATCTTTTTCCTTGAAATACACATTTCATCAATCACATATAAATAAAATAACATTATTTTTACTAAAGTAACTTTATTCGATAAGTAATCTAAATTACTTGTATTCTTATTATTGGACTTGAAAATTAAAGTCAAGTCTCCAGAGAATTTATTGCAATGATGATGTTTGAAGATGCTGAAGTTGAAAATAATTTTGAATAGTTTAACTTTTATTGTATGTGTTTGAGAATCTCGACTTAGCACACAAACAAAACTAAAATTAACCAATAAATTTTTTAAAAGGTTAAAAATATGTGAAAAAGATTTTATGATTGTGCTAATTGATTAAGACTTTAAGCAATCGATTAAATTACTTTTGAGAATTATTCAGATCATGATAATCAATTATTTGTTTTGCTAATTGATTAACATAGATAGCAGGATAACGTGTTTTCATTTGATCTTAGAAAATAACCAATTAACTTTGTTTTCTGAAATAAATTGAAAACTGAAATAGTCAATTAACTCATGTAACAATTGACTAAAATAGAAAACACTTTAACTATTTTTCAATTAACTCATGAAATACTGAGAATAATCAATTGACAACTTAAAATAATCAATTAAATGAACCAGTTTTTAATTAGAAATTTTAGAAATTTATAAATAAAACTTTTGATTCACTATTTCATATATCTAATATACTTTTAAAAAATAATTTTACAATATTCATTTGAGAGCTTTCAAAGTTATTTTCATTTGTTAAAAGAGTGCTTTCAAGATTTTAAAAAATTCTCAAAGGTTTTGTTTTGATGCTGAAATAATGTTGTGTTGCTTTTATTATGATTAATTTCTGGTAACATCTTTCTTCTTTCTCAGTTGTTAGAGTGTTTCCAATGTATATATCCTTTTAAGTGTTTAAGAGTTGATTTGGTGAAGTTTATTTTTGGTGTAATACAAGGATAGGACATATCATCTTGATTGTATTAAAGAGTTTGTCTTCTCTTGTTTGTTGTCTTATGTATATTTTGTGCTCGTGGATTCCAATTTTATGGATTAACATTTAAGATTAAACGTAGAATAGGAGGTGATCTAAACTAATATAAATGTTTTTTTTATCTTTCTCTTCCTTCCTTTTATCATTTTTTATCCATCTTTATCTCTAAATCAAAATTTTCTAATGGAAACAATTTTTCAAAGAACTTGAAAAAAGGGTAAACTTTTGAAAACCAATTCACCTCTAATTATTAATTTAGTTTAGCCTCATTCTTTTTCTAACACTCATCAGCTCTAACTAAAATTTCATTATTTTGTGATTCATTTATCAGATAACTTTTATTAAAAAACCTTGTGTATCTACTCCACATGAGCTTAACGTTAAAATAGTTATTTAAATAAAAAAAAATCTTTCACTTCAATTATATCTTTAAATAACATAATAATTGCAATATTTGAATTTAATATTATGTAAACAAATACTATAAAACAACAATAATTTGGATTAATAATTTTAAGAAACCCATAATAACATTAACACGATCAAAAGGCTTATTCTTGTGTCACATCATTTCTTTAGCAATAATAGATGATACATATAATTTTTATAACCTTGGAGCTAAAGGAGAATAAAGCATAACTTTATAGAGTAATTTATATCCACATTAAGGAAATTTACAAGTAGGATGTTGATTTCAAATAATCATGTCGGAAAAGAATATAATCATTCATACAAGCATCTATTTTTTGTGTAATCATGCTCAAATTCACAAATACATTTTGGATCCTCGTAATAAGACCCAACTTTATTCCATGTTGGGAATGTGTTAGGAATCCAAGTGTGATTCTAAGTCCCACATTGGCTAGAAATGAGAAAGTGGAGCACTATATAAGAATAAAGACCCATAAACCTATTGCCTTAAGGTTTTGGGTTGAGAGTGGTGTCAGTGTCTTATGTGATTAAACTCAGATCCCATTGGTGTTGTTCTCCCCAGTGAAACCCCCTCTGTAAAACCTGACAAATGGTATCAGAGCTGATAGGTAAGCGTGTCCCGTGTAAAACCTGACAGAATGTTCTTGTAAATAAGTAAGTACATCAATTACTTTTGCATTCATATAAATATTTGAAGTTTTTGCAACCAATATAATTCTTGCTAAAAATTGTTAGAATTGAGCAAAGAAATGTTTCGTGACTGAATTGGGTTCTTAATAAAAATTATGCTTTAAAAAATTTCCCTTTTAATATCAAAGTTCAATTAAAATTATTTTCTTTATTTTACTACAATAAAATAAAGAGAGCAGGGAAGAGAAAATTGCGCAAGGTATTTATACGGGTTCGAATTAGAAGACCCTATGTCCAGTTGTTAATCTCTCAAAAACGAGATTAGTTCAATCACTAAAATAAATCACATATAAGAAATTTTAAGATTTAGAAACGCCTCTCTTGAAGCCACGAGAGATGAAGACACCTCCCTTGAAATCCATAAGGGATGAACACCTCCTTTGAATTACACAAAGGATGATTAGCTTCTCCTAGCAACAGCAGCAACACTCAATCACTCAAGTTCTCACTTGGTGAGTGTTATCGCACTTCCCATACTATGTCTTTCAAAGCCTTCTCATAGAGAGTTCTCAAGTACTTAGACTTCTCTAACTTCTATATGTACAAATAAAAGCCTACCACTTTATTTATAGAAGCCTATTTCGAAATTAGGTTAAAAATATAAAAAGTTAAGTCATAACTGCCAAAGATAATCGATTATCACTTATGATAATCGATTATTTCATAACAGTTTCTGAAAAACATTGTTTGACGCTAATAATCGATTATCTAAGAAGTAATCGATTATTCTAGAGCCAAATCTGAAAATTTTAAAAAATACTTATGATAATCGATTATCATAAGTGATAATTGATTATCACAGTGCATTTTGTAAAAATAAAACCTTCTCTTAGTGTTTTGCTGTTTGGGCTTTGCCTTTTAACTCTTGACATACTAATTTAACTATTTTAAATAACATACACAAATTACAAGACCTAAATAACTGAATCCTTAAGTCTCCAATGTATCTCTTGAATCCAAGCATTCTTTAAGTCTTCAACACTTTCCATGCATCATTAAGTCTTCCATACTTCTTCATAAGTCATCATCATCATCATCATCATCATCATCAAAACTCCTTATTGAAGGAAGTTGTCTATCTTCTTCTTTTTGTCAACACAAATCCTATAGTAGTTTATAAAATTTGACTCATTTTACATTGATTTTATTGTCTAGACTAATCGTATAACTTGCTTCCTTTCTTTCTTTAATGTTTCTATCATTAATAATATTTCCTAGATCATGTAATATATTCCTTTACTTATTACTAGAAATTTGCTTATTATCATCTTTATGATATTCCTTTGCTACTTCTTCATGAAGATCGATATAAAATTAAGTAAAATTAAAAACTCATTTTTCATATAAAAATTATGACCTGTCAATAATTTGTATTCAATTATTATTTATCTCTATCATATTAAAATGTTATATTTTTAATATATGAAATCTTATAAATTAAACATATTAAAATGAATAAAAGTCATAATCAAAACATATAATAACTAATAAAACAATACTAAATTACATGTTAAAAAGTATTCTCCTATAATCTACTTAATCTTTTATTCTTTTTACTCAAATTCCCGGTCTCTTTTTCTTTGATTTTTCTATTTTCTATTTTATTTTTATTTTATAATTTATATAAACTTATTTAACAAACTTTACCTTTAATTTTAAATATATTCTAAAAGTAAAATTTAGTTTTATTTTCTATATATTATATACTTTTAATTAATTAATTAATTAATTATATATATATATATATATATATTAAATTTTGTTATATTTAATTTTATAATAAATATCTTTACTTTTAAAACCCTTAAAATATTAAAATGTTTTCTTTTTAAAAATAACAAAAATAGTGAGTCGAAATGACGTTTTCTCAATCGTCACAAAGTCCTCTTCCAGTCTAATGGAATAGATTCTTCAATCGGGTAAGTCGAAACTTCGGTCTCCTTTGATACTTATTTTATTTTGGGTAGTGCATGCGAGCTTTCTTGGGTTGCATGTGCTCCTAGAGTCTTTATTTTTCCTCTTTGCTAATTAGTGGCTCCATCCTTCAGTCCAATCGTTTGTATGTTGTCTTTAGGTTGAAGAAGAGTTTTCATGAGTCGAATAGTTCGGTGAGTTCATAGATGTATATATATATATATATATATACATACACATACATACATACATACATATACATACATATATACATATATATATATATATATATATTATATATATGTATGTATGTATGTGTATGTATATATATATATATATATATATATATATATATATATTATGTATGTATGTATATGTGTGTGTGTATATATATATATATATATATATATATATAT
>Ga0214545_1003009_pt1 | contig 32396 bp, 16 predicted proteins | sample CNSS4metaG_FD_160064 | JGI IMG/M metagenome (GOLD analysis project Ga0214545, IMG submission 160064) | Root nodule microbial communities from cowpea collected in UCLA plant growth center, Los Angeles, California, USA - CNSS4 | ecosystem: Host-associated > Plants > Roots > Nodule | place: USA...
ATATATATATATATATATAATATTTTATATATAAAATACCTATGTGGCCAATGAAAGCTGTGTCAATTAGAGAAGCAATTGGATCAGCTGCAACGGCTAGTGCTGAGGGAAAAGCAATCCCTAATAACTCCCGAGAAAGTGCATCCAATTTGAAAACATCCCTACATTAAAATTAATTAATTTAATTAATTACCAGAATCAAGAAAATATATTATTATTAATTATACTTCATTTATAAAACTACATTAATAATGCTTATCAGATAAGAGCTTTCACATGTAAATGCAATAATGTAACTATATAGGTCAAACAATTTTCCCCATATATCCAATATATTATTCTATATAACAAACTAAATGAACTTTCAATAATATTATAATATATTATTAATTATATTATTTTATTCGTTAAAATTTTTGTTGAAAATCCTATGTCGTCTAAAAATAAAACAATTTAATAATATATAAATAAAATACAAATCTCACCTTATATAACTTTTTTTCACATAACACTCGCTAAAACTTATTCAAACAAATAATAAAAATGCAGAACACAACATTTCTTTAAGATTTATAATAAACTCCAGTCAACAAAAATAGTGTGCCTAAAGAGTATATTGAAGAGTTTGTTTTCAACACTTTCTTTCTATATATTTTAGACAGTAAAATTTTCTCTTACAAAAAAAAAATAATAATAATAATGAGTAATTAATATCATACCTTGCACCTTTGAAGAAAATGAAGAGAGGCCACTTCGAGTTGCTGTTTGGTTCATTGGAACTACCATTCTCTTCCATTAATGGATTTTGATGAATCTCACACCAGAAGTGAGAAAAGCTATGCAGACGAAGTGTTTGAAGAAATTGATCTGAGAAGAAGAAAATCCTTCAGGGTGTGTATCTATCTGATCAACAACATTAATCTGCAGAACTATATACAATAACATCATAAGTTTAGTTTGAGATGGTTCGATAATATTAATGTTGAATGTTCACATTAATAATGACAACAGAGAAGAAACATATATGATGATGATGATGATTGATGATCACATTGCATGCAAATGATAGAAGAAATTTAAGGTAAGAAGATAGTAATGTGATGATACCTTTCTGGTGTTGAAAGATGAGTAGAGAAGTGATGGTTTTTATAGGAGTGGTTTGGGGATATCCAAGAGCCAAATAATGAAGCATTTACAAGCATCATAATTTTGTCTTCTTCATACAGTTGGAACCTTCCTCAGTTAAACTATGCAACTATATTCCATCTCCTACCATTATAAACACACACAAATCATAATCATTTTTATATTTTTCCCTATAGTCTAATGTTTAATGTATATCATTGGAGAGATTGGATTCTCTACTGGTTTTTCTCTATTGTTCATCTGTTCTGCCTTCAAAATACACTGATGGTCATTAATTTTAAAATTTTAAAATATATTAAAATTATTTTTAAAGTACAAAAACAGTGTGTTTTTAATGCTCAGCAGAGGATAACAAAAAAAAAAAAAAAACTTAGTCTCACGTCGACTATAAAGATGAGACAATTTCATAGTATATAACTAGGATGCAAACCTTACCTTACAAACTGATTTTGTAGGATTGAATTAGAGTTAAAGTCCAATCGTAACCGATATCGTATAATTAAAACTTTATGGATTTCATAGTTTTCTCCATGATTTTTGTAGTTTTGAATCAATATTTTAACTAATAAAAAAGAACAAGTTCAAAAAATGTGTTTCAAAAGAACATATTCCTAGTACTAAAACAAACCTAGTTATTACTAAAATAAATTATTCCTAAGCATGTTCACATAGTACAGTGCACTCGAGATGCTATGGAAATTTCAGAATTAAAAAAAAAAAATCAATAGAGCTTTTAGAAAAGTAGTTATAAGAACACTATATAACATTAAAATGCTATAAAAATTGGATGCTAAATGTGCAAAGATGAATGAAGAATGTGAGATTACAGCAAACACCGTCCTCAGTTGGATCTCTCATACACATACATGCATATAGCAGAAGAAACTTCGTAACTAAGATTTATATATTTATTATTATTATGATTATTATTGAATAATTTTAATTTTGATATTTTAATTAGTTTATTTTAGTTTTTAAGTTGGATGGTCGAATAGATATCACAATGTGATTTTGGGTTTTAGATTCTGATTATATTGAGTCCTCCAAGTATTGTGCTTATGTGAATTTAGTACATAATTATGTTATTAATAATTAATGTTTCATCAACTAATTTTAACTAATGAGAAGACTCAACGAATAGAATTGTAATGTAGAAAGATCCAATTGATATAGTTAATTAAAATTTGAATTATCAAAATTATAAATTAGTTTAAATATAGAAAAGAGTAAGTTTTGGTTTTGATCGGATAAAAGTTTCTTTTTTATATACATAATTAAATTTGTAATTGTTATTATTTTTAATCCCTATAAATTGAAATAAAAATTAGTTTATTTTTATAAAATTATATTCATTTAATTGTCATCTCTTACAAAACTTTGAAATCATTATTATTATTTTTTAAATATCTAAATATTTTTTCTTCAATGAATCTTTAATTTTTGTAATTCCTTCTCATAAACTAAAAGATTGCTTTCTTTTTTTCTTATTCCTTTTCTTACAAATTTACTTATATTCTTCAAAATATATACTTTTTGGGGTATTTTACACATTCACAGCTAAACATTACAACTTTCTAGCTTTGTTTGGGAGAGTGATAGAAAAGCAATGTGTAGAGAGAAATGTATAAAAATAATAACAGAGTGAACAAAATAGACTGAGATAGAATTAAAATGGTATGAAAATAATTGGAATTATATAAAAGTGTTTAATTTAAAAATAAAAAATAAAAGAAGCACAATAGTTTTTGGAATCTCATTCTCTCTTTATATATACATAAAATCATACTCATGCATCTCACTCTTCTAACCAACAATATTTCTGACTTATTTTCTACTAGAAATCAAAGATACTTTGTTCTAGAGACATGATTTTTCAGGAATATTTTGTTCACATGTTAGTTTATGAGAATTAATTTTATCAATGTGTTTATTGAATAGTGAAATTGAAAATTAATTTCTGACAAATTTTCTGAATACACTTGTCTCACACATTTTTCAATCTCGATAGAATAGTTGAACCTTCCTCAGTTATGCAAAAAACAAAATTTAGGTCAAAAAAATTGGTGGTTAAGAAAGTTTCCAACCCTAGATTCAATGTGTATGCATAATAAATTAATTAGGTTTTCACTAGAATTGTGACAAGTGTTGTGAACAAGTACAACGGTGTATGGAAAAAAAGAAAGTACTCACAAAAGTACGTTTAGGAATATGTCATGGTTAGGTAAACCTTTTTGGCCTTTTCATGGTATTGTGAAGGACAATAAAGATTAAAATGCTATTTTTTTAATTCTTATTTTCGAATATATAATAAACATGACGTAATCTTGAGAGATGAATTAATAGTTAAGTATCACGAGTTTATATTTGGAGGGAATGATTTATTTTAAAGAGATATGTGTTTGATGTTTATTACAAGTTTACAAGTAAAAACTAGTAAGGTTAGTGATTATCGTTTACTAAAAAAAAAAATAAATCTTTATTCAAGAATATTTATGACAGAAAAAAAAACTAAAAAAAGAATGAGAATCCAATTTATTATTTAGTAAATATTATTGTAAGTATTGTTTTTACCAAATTAAATTATTCAAAAACTATAAATTATTATTATTATATTTCATTAATTTCATTGAAACTCACTAACTAGAGTTTTAATTTCGTCTATGATAAAAAATATCAAATTTACACTATTCATACCGTAATTAAATATTTCAACTTTATCGTATTTTTACTATTTGTATTTCCAAAATTTTAAAACTATTTCAATGCCCAAGTTTGCCATTATATATATATATATATATATATATATATATATATATATATATATATATATATATATATATATTTTTTATATATATATACAAAATTATAAATATATATAAATACATATATTTATCAATATATATATATATATATATATATATATATATATATATATATATATATAAATTAATAAATTTACTATGAACCTAGCTAGCATGTAAAGACGTATTTGATTTAAATTATATTATCGCATGGTTATCCTGTGGATGTCACTAAAGTAAGCTAAAAATAAACTATACACATTTATAACTTAATTATATGAAAACTTAAAGTTCTTGCATAAGATATTTATGATATATATATATATATATATATATATATATATATATATATATATATATATATATAGTATATAACGAATTCTTTCAAACAAACCATGAGATATGCATCGCTTACCTATAAATATATTTATTTTGTTTTATTTTTAAGAATAAAATCCATGAAAGGAAGTAATGCATATTCAACATAGAAAAGATCTTTTAACTCAAATAATGTTTATAGAAACTTTTCTACATTTCACCTTAAACAAACTAGCGAAATATCAATCTAATATCTCGTTTTTTTTTTTTCTTATGAAAATGTTTATAAAATATTACATAAACATATCAATCATAATATGATATTAACTTGTTTAACTAACTCATCAGTTTTGAAAAAAATTTTATATATAACTATATATATATATATATATATATATATATATATATTCTCTTTTATATTCACATTTCATAATTTCAATTTTTTTTTTAATTTTTATAATATAATTATTTATTAAATTTTTAAAAATTAACAGTTACTCAATATTTTCTTCTATTTTTTTTACCTTTTCATCAAAGGTTAACAAGTAGTTTTCTATTGCATGGATTTTTAAATTTAAACAAATTTCTAAACAAAGATAGAGTAATTCAATAGAATAATGTAAATGTTGATTATTAACAATAAATATTATATTTATATAGGAATAAATCATGACCAAAAAATTAAAAAGTTTAAGGAGAAAACTACGTACAAAATTATGAAATTCACTGAAGTAGTCAAAATTGAAAATAAAATAAAATTAGCTTGACTAAATTTAAATAATCTAAAAAGTTATCTTATCTTGATTTGACATAACGTTTTAAGATTTTAGATATAAATAAAAATTATGAGCAGCATTTTGAAGGAATGAAAGTGTAAAATATAAAATAAATATGAGTATATAGAAGAAATCACACATTATTTAATGAGGATTAAAATAACTCTTAAATTCCATTATATGCGATTAATAATGTGCATGTTATGGTTATATTTGTATACGATGATTGTACCTTAAACATTCTTTTTTATTAAAAAATGGTTGTAGATTGATTTGTTTTGTTAATTGAAGGAGCATGATTAAAAGTTATAATATATGTAATAAATAGTTTAAAATATAGTGTTGAGAAAAGAAGAGAAGAAAAAGGGTTTTTGCTTTGTTGGAAGAATAAATGGCACCAATACAAATGTAGTTTGCATTATTTAAGAAAGGAAAATGATTTTTTTTTATTATTAAATTTTGACAACTTTCTCTTTTCTGTTATAATCTTAGCTGTTATTTTTTAAGTAATTTTTTATTTTTTTATTCTCAATATTTTAAAATCACTTAAAAAATGTCAATTCATATTATAAGAGAAAGTTGTCAAAATTTAGTAATTAAAATATCATCGTAAAAGAAGCACGTATTAAAGATGCTTCTAAGCATATCTTATCGAAGCAAGTGATTGATTCTCGACAGCATATGATTTGTCACATAAACCCTCCTCAGTTAAGAAAGCCCCTGGTTGCACCATACCATAACCATAAATAAACTACTCATTTTTATAACAAAAATAACTCAAAATATATTTCTTAAATAATATATATATTTTACTTTTAGATATTCTAGCCTCATTTAAGATTGTTTTTGTATCGAATTAGAAAAGTATATATACCTTGAAAGGCGTGGTGAAGAATTATTTATACGAATGAAATGTTGTGTGATGCAATTGTGTGGCTTTCTATTGGTGTGAGTTATAATAATGTGGACTCTTATGATTTGTCTTCATATGCTTGCACTTATGCGTATGTGGAGAAGTGTAATCAATGACTAAAAATTCAAATTATATTTGACCAATTAAAACATACAATAATTTATGTATTTTGTGTCTAGATTTGTTTCGGTAGTTATTTTTTTAAAAATAAATGTAAAAAGTGAACTTTAAACCTAACTTAACTTCAAAACACTCACTTATATAATGTAAACTTACATTACTATTAGTCAATGTTGGACTTTCAACACACTCACTCATCACATTGAGAGATATACATCTTGAACGTGTGACTAGACATTAATAAATGATCTGATAGCGGATGGAACAACAAGTCCAACAAACAACAAATCACAAATCTCCCGATAGCAGGTGACACAATAAATCCAACAAATAAAAAATCTCGTTAGGATAAATTCAAACTCACAACTATGATATTATGTTAAGGAGTGGACTCCAAACCTAACTTAACTTTACAAAACTGTGCCTTTAAGATGAAATATGCACTCACTTATATACACTGGTAAACCGACCTAATACTAATTAATGTTAGACTTCCAACAACTTCTCATGATATGGTCCAAGTCATACACTTTTAAACTAAATGCTTTATGTAATGATTCCATATACATTTAAAGAGCATCATTACATTTGAATTAATTGAGTTTCTAATGAATAATGTCTTATATGTATATTTTCTATACGTAAAATATATTTTTCATTCTTCTTTTTATATTGTTAACGTAAAATTGTGTATGATATCAAACTTTCACTTTCTTTATTTTTTATTTTGGGAAGATGTAATATTGAAAAATTTAATTTTTTATTTTGTTTTGAACAATTGGCTTAAAATTTTATTGTGATCTGTATTGTTAAGATGTAAAAGTTATTTCAAAACATTTTAGAATATTTGATTTGAAAACATAGATGTTTTCTTACTTTTTTACAAATTTTATTAGAGAAGTGATATTTTTTATATTTTATTATTTATGTATAAAAAAATGTTTTGGAAAAGAAGGATGTGACTTATATGAATAAATAGAAGAGTTCATAAAGAAACTTACATCACTTTCAGTACGAAAGTTCCTACCGTTTGAATTGAGTTCCATTTTCCCCCAGTTAAACCTAAATTTGTTACATAAAAAAAAAAAAAGGATCGTACGCATCTGAAGAAACTTACATTAATTTCATTATATTAATGAAACATTGACTCCTATGACTCACAATTATTAAACAAATCAAATACTTACGAAAAGATTGGAACATTTGCATACGTGTGTCCATTGTAGAGTGACTCAACACCGTCAACAACGAAATAGCAGAAAAAAGTGCGTGGAAAATTGTGATATGCATGCATCACAAATCCATACAAATGATGTATATGAAGAAACATGGAACATCCAATTTCAAATATTTATTTATATATTTATTTAATATTTCTCAGGTATGTATAAAATATTTTCTGGGTTTTAAACCATGTGGAGGTTATATGATTCTCATTTGCATAAGACAATCATACATTACAACGTTGAAATGTAGGTGTGAACTTCAAATTTTATATTGAATAAATACGTAGTCTCTTAACTTTCAATGAATTTTGGAATTAGTCTATTTCAAAATTTTAGACCAATTTAGCACTTCATCTCTCAAAATACGTGAATTTAGTTCTTTTAGTCAAATTTTGTTAAATTTATTTGACATTTCAAGTGTATTTTATAATATTATTTAACTTAACATTAAAGCAAAAATATATCAAACAGTATAAACAACTCAAATACAATCTTGAAATGCATATGAAACATCAAATAAACCTAATAAAAATAATTAAAGGAACTACCAAGAATTGTAATGAAAACTTCCTTGATCCTTAATTAGCTTTTTTATATATAATAGTTTCACATTATTTGGAGTTAAAATCAATAGTTATTTAAATATTTGTTTTTCAAAATTAATTAATTTTTTTTTTGTTTTAGTTATAAAGAGTTTTTTTTTAAATAACTAAATAAATTAAAATGAGATTTTTCAAACAAACTTTGTAGAACATTCTGATGACAATTGTGAGTAAATAACTGCTGAGATTAGTCAAAGAGATGTTAGAATGTAATCAATTACATGCAAATAAAAGACATATCAAAAGGCTGAATCAAATAGTAATTAAAGTTTAAAGTTCAAGAAAAATGAAAAAATTGAATTGTGATAAAACGAAATAAGGAGAATTACCAAGTGAAAAGGAAAAGATTTATAGAGAAAAGTAAATTTTGTTTACCAAGAATCACTCTATACTTATTTTTCTAATAAAATATTATATTTATAATAAAGTAATAACTTATATAATTATAATAAGTTGAGTGTAAGAAAGAATGTGAATCAATCATGACCCATATGTTTAATAAGGTGTTGGTCGAAGAAATAACATTGCCACGTGTCGATTAAGGAGAAGACTTAACAATGTATAAGAAGAAAGTTATGATATTTTAAAAGTTATCTTTATTTTTGTAAGAATATAATTAATTATTGTGAAAATCTTTTACTATAAAAAAAAGAATTTATGTAAAAGGTTGTTTTTTAATTTTTTTTTCCTTAATGCATATGTTTATTCTACACAACACAATCCATCTTTTATGTTTGAAGATTTTATATTAATTAGCGATAACATAAATAATATTTTTTAAATTACTTTTTATGATTGAAAAAGAGTAAATTTACTTTTTTTTAAATCGTCACGTATCAAGTTATTTGTGTGGAAATGCAGAAAAGGAAAATGAATCCACATGGTTCCAATTCATGAAAAAGAAAAACAAGATTTATGGAGAAAGATACGTTGGTTTTTGTGCATTAGTCTCATTGTTCCTGGTTTTCAGTTTGATAGCACGTGAATATATTCTCTTCGTTGCACAACTATCATAGTTCCATGCACAACATTTCAACATCTTTGCACTGCAACCATCACGTATATTTTTAAATTTTAAATTAATTTAGTCTTTTATAAAAATACGTGAATTTAATTTTTTTAATCAAATTTTATTAAGTTTATTTGATATTTCAAATATATTTCATATAATAGTATTTGACTTAACATTAAAGCAAAAATGTGTCAAACAGTATAAAAAACTCAAATACAATTTTGAAATACATACGAAACATCAAATAAATCTAATAAAATTTGATTAAAATGACTAAATTCATGTATTTCGAAAAAAAAATGACTAAATTAATCCATAGTTTTAAAATAGACTAATTTCAAAATTTACTGAAAGTTAAAAGACAAAAAAATATTTAACTCATAATTTATTTATAAAAGAAAAGAACAGTGAAGAGGTATAGCTAAAAGGAGAATCATAAAAACTTCAACTAATTTCAAAGTTGTTGATGTATTTAAATCATTGTGTACATCACTTTACATCTGCTGACACTAATTAACAACTTCCATTACTCCATACAAACTCAACTAATTTTTATTTTTATGTTTACTTTCTAAATCATCCTTATTTCTCTTCATGAAAATCTACTTTGGATTATTTCACCAACTTATTCCCACAAAATGTACTTCACAAGCAAACCACAGGACCCACTCATGGCTAATCTTTACACATACTACAGTTTTCATTACACAACTATGTCTAAGACCATGGATTCATATTTGGAGTGTGTATTATTTGCAAATTAACAGACAAAATAAAAACAAGATGCAAGAGACAAAAGTATATGAAATGATTCAACTGGGAAAAATTATGGATTCCTAAAGTTTTCTAAGGTGAGCTTCTTGTTGTCTTTCGTATATACCTACAATGCGGTTTCCGTGTCCGTGTCTGTATCTGTATTTGTGTTTCATAACGAGAGAGCAGTTTTCTGACTCTTGAAGAAACGATGGAATGGAAGTATGTGATTGAATGTGAGAGGAAAAAACCTAATGAACTTAAAAATCAAGGAAAGGGAAAGAGGTAATGTCTTGCATCAAATTCTCCAAATAAAATTCTCCTTGGCCATGATTTCCAAACCCTAATGAGTCCTCAACCTTGGAGGAGCCTTGAATCTTATGAGTGTTATCGAAGGAACCATAATTGAAGTGGTTGTTGTTGTGGTTTTTGACATCAATTGGAACAGTGTCACTTTCAATGCTTCTTCTACTTTGTAGTGAAGGAAACCCCATTTTGTTATTTGGTTCCAATGTTCCATGATTCAGTTGGTGTCCATCTTCCATGCAGGGAAAAAATTCTGAAACATCATTAGTGATATCACAGTGATTGTTTACCAACAAGGAAAAAGGGTCAAATTGCATGGATGATATGGATGAAGAGGAATCCATGGTCATGGTGATGTTCATGATGTCATCATGTTCATCAAAGGGCATGATGATCCCATTCACAACATCTTTATTATTATATTCTGATGAGTCAGTGGTGTTGTTCAGTGAAGTGTTAGTTTTCATCTTTTTCTTCAATGTAGAGTTCCAGAAATTCTTTATTTCATTGTCCGTGCGACCAGGGAGACGTGCTGCAATCTGAGACCACCTGAGATTAACAAAATCGAAAAGATTAAGGAAAGCAGAATAAGAAAAAGAAGAATAACATCCGATATTTGCTCATATATACTGCATATATATCTCCAACATAGAGATCTAATATTTAATATATACAACTATTCATGTATTTAACACTTTAATTTTTTCACTCAATGTACCAACCTAATCTCGACCGATGCAAATTTGACATTTTACTTCGTCTTATAGATCTCGGTTATAGCTGAACCAAAGCCTATAAGAAGGCGGTATCATTTTTACATTTTTGTCCAACTATATTATCTTGAGTATCTGAAAATCGGTGCAGTAAAGAGACTTTAGGCCTTGGTTACAAAAGAACTGAAGCCTATAAGACAGCCCAATAACCAAAATTTCAAAAACTTAATTATCATTGCCTATATGAAGATGGCACAATTATCCAAGAAATAAATATTATTGCAAGTATTTTAAAATTGTGAAATGAATAGTTGATGGGATAAAGAAAATGTGAAAAAGTTGAACATGAAAGTAGTAGTTGAAAGAAATATATTTTGTAGCCGTGTTTGTTCTACCTCAAATGTTAGTGTACATGTGTATTTATATACCTCACTCTACCTACAAGATTATTCACTACTAAAAAGACACATATTTTTTGTTAATTTTATTTTGAATTTTTTTTCTAAAAAATACTTATATATTTTGTTATAAAAAATAACTTGTTAGAAATTGTTACTAATTGTTTTGAAAAATATTTTATTAAAAAAAAATTTCACATCAAATTTTGTAAAAAATACTTATCAATTTTATAATTTTATAAAAAATAATTATCCACTAAAAATTATTAGCTAATTAATACTCTTAGAAAATTGACAAAAAATAATATTTTCTTCCATAACTTTATAACAAATTTGAAAGAAAAATTTTACGAAATATAAGAAATATAAAAAATTCTATTAATGATTCTAAAAAATTTTAGCCACGGTCTCATATTTTTACAAATTTAGAATGTTATGGATTTTTATCTCTTACCTTATATTTTTCTACATTGTTCTATAATTTACTTTACATTTTAATAATCATGTTTAAGAACTTTATCATGTTTTAACTTCTATTTGGTTTTCAATTCCTCCCTACAATCACCAACCTCGTAAACCACTCAAACTAGTACACAATCCATTCTTTCACGGTCTCTAAATCTATTCCATGCATGAAATTTTTGGTGGATAATAGATCTTCACACACATTGCATCTATTTGTCTCTTCTCTCCAGAAAGATGTTGCAGTTTATTCATAATCTGAAACATGATGTTGGAAAGAACATGATGATGATGATGAGAAGGTGAAAAGGAAGAGAGTGAGTATATACCTGTTACCAAAAATGGAATGCAAATGGAAGATGAGGTGCTGTTCTTGGGATGAGAATGCACCACGTTTGAGGTCAGGTCTGAGGTAATTGATCCAACGAAGACGACAACTTTTGCCACATCTTTGGAGACCAGCATTCCTTGCAATGTCACTCCAACAACCTTGTCCATTTGTGAGCATGTACCTTATCAGCTTCTCATCTTCATCAGGTGACCACAACCCTTTCCTCAACTTGCTCTTATTACTCTCCTTCATTCTGTCCTTGTTTGCCATCAGATCAGGTTTCCTCATTCTCCTATGCTTCTGGAATGATCACAAAAACTGTAATGCAATGTGTGTGTTTTCTTGTTTTGAGTGTGATATGATAGAGGCCTATATAGGTGAATGATCTTCATGAGGGTTAGATCAAAAAGGGTTCATAGGGTGGGAGATGGTGATGATGAGAGTGATGGTTGTGGAGTTTGCTTAAAATATGAATATGCATGAGAGAGAGAGAAGAGGGATTGTGTTTGTTGGTTGATGGGTAGAGTGGAAAACGGATTGGAGGGGGACCTCCATAACACAAAAAAGAGAGTCATCAAAGAAACAAAGGAGAGGGATACTTGGTCTTTTCGTCTTGATTTAATTTGTCGGATGGTAACCACTTTTGTTTAGATATGTCAGTTTGTTATATATTTTTAAAAAAATGTCAATCGAGTTCCAACTTTTCAAAAAATGTTCCAATTAGGTCTTTTTTAGAAAAAAAAAATTCTTAACCTTGTTAACTTTATTCATGACTTTTACCTCTAAATTGTAATATAAATACCAATATTTAATTTTGTAAGTCATTTTAAATATCAATACCGTTAACTGCGTCTATGATTTTTTTTTTTTCTAAAAGGGAAACCTAATTGAGGCATATTTTCAAAAATTAGGACTCAATTGATAACTTTTTAGAATTGAGTACCAAACTGACACATTCGAGCAAAAGTGGGTAATATCCGACTAATTAAACCTTTTGTCTTTAACTCAATTCATGTTTTTTGTTTCGATATGGTTCGAATACAAACGTAAGTCTAAGTCCCACATCAGATAAAGTTAAAAAGTTGAGTACCATATAAGATAAAAGATTCATAAATTCATTGTATTAAGATTTTAAATCGGAAGTAGTGTCAATTTTTTATATCACGGTTGTCTTTTTGATGAATTTTTCTCTCGAAAGATCCATACATATGTTTTACTTCACTCTCAAGGTAATCATCATCTTCTATTCTTATGAAGCTCAAAATTTTTTGCTTCCACTTCACATAATGCTCTTTCTCTCTCTTGGTTTTAAACTTCAGATTCACGTGTGTTGAGACCAGATGCAGATGATGACTGTGCTACTTTTGTTGGGATTTAATTTAATACCATAATGTTGCACGCTTCACATTTGTTTGTTAATTTTCATGTTCTTTTATGATTGTGTGTGGCTTACATTCTGTGCATGAATTTCAAAAGGGCTAACCACTGTTTTGGCATATTTCTTAAGCAAATTATTTGCACCTCCAACCAAGCAACACCATTTTCTTTTTATCTTTTTTTTTTCATTTTTCGGCATAATGTTTCAATTTATCTGTGATAAAGATATTATATATCTTCTGCTATTATTATTTATAATGAGAGATACCATATATTTGATTCTCTTTTATTATTATCAAATATTCTGTTTTATTAGGTTTTACTTTTCTCTTTATATGATAAGACATTATATTCTGTATATTGAACAATATTCTAATATATCAATAAGAAAACTCTTATTAAATTGTTTTCATCAAATACCTCTAGTTAATATTTTTTCTACTCATAACTTATACATATCTATCACCGTTGTCATAAATTTGGAACAAAAACTATGACTTGCAATGTGTACAATTTGTAATAAAATATCCATAGCATGCATCAGAAAATGTTGGCTTTTAACAGTTACTGATAAAATGATGAACACACCCATCATTTTCTTCCTAGCTGTGAAGGTGGTTCCCTTTCCTTTACCTAACATTTTCTACAGAAAAGTTTCATGAATCATAAATAAAAAAGAAAACTGTGTCATCAATCTCAGTCACAGTCCAATCCAAAACCAAATAGAAACAAACACACATTGGAATTCTGTTAGTTGCAAGGGCAATTAATGTTGTTATTCACACACTCCAATCTCTGTTGTGACAGTGACTCCCACAATTTTTCTGAGAAAAAGTGAAGCATATATATAAATCTCTGAAGCTACTCAAATAGTTCGAAGACATCGTTTTCTGCATCAACAGCTGTTATGGAACGAAGAGGGCCACGTTAGAAACAAAACCAAAACTGAAAAGAAAGTGCTCATGCTTATGAGGATGTGCCAAGCAACATTCTACTTTGTTACCAAGACAAGAAAAAACAACTCATATACGAGGATTCTATTTCACACCTCGAGTCTTTTGAGGGAAGAATTCACATACAACGACGATTTGTTAGGAATTTAAGTGTGAATTTAAGTTTTATATGGGGTAAAAATAGAAAGTAGAGCATAATATAAGGATGAAGATCCATAAATCTATTGTCTTAAGTTTTGGGTTGAGAGTGGTGTCAATGCCTTATGTAGTTGGACTCAAGTCTTATTGATGTTGTATCTCTCCAATAAAATTCACTCCCTATAAAACCTAACAAGTAGTATCAGAAAGTCGATGATTAAAACCAACTCAGACGAGTGCAATATGGTCTTAATATTTAAGTTCTAGGTAAGAGATTGACACTACTTTTAATTCAAAATATTAAAATAATAAATTTATGGATGTTAATTTTTTTAAACTTTTTATTTTTATACTTAAATTCACGTATGAATCATAAACCAAACAAAAATTATTTTATAAAACTAAAGGAAAAATGGTACTTTAACAGGAATCATCGTGTACAAGGTGAAGTGCTCAAAATAGAAGACAAATGAGGATAGGAGGTTGAGGGTTACTAATTTTAACCTAGAAAAATGTCTAGGTACAGAATCTCTTTGTTGTGTTTTTTTTTCGTACTCTGTCTATTTCAGCTTTTGTCTGTAAGTTTATGGATTCAATCATCACAAAGGGCATTTGAGAATAAAGTGTGCATGAAGAAGTTCATCACTGAATTTCAGCCATCCAAATTCCAAACATGTTAAAATTCCAAACTCTTTTCTAGTAAAAAAAAATTTATATGGGACCAGAATGAGTGTATTTGGTAGCACAAACCCCTGAAGAAAAAAAATGTTAATACATAAATATGCATTGTGCTATGTCAGAAGTGTCAAGAATCAAACACATTGCAATGCAGCTTTTGAAAAAAAAAGAAAAACATTAATGATTTTACATGCTGCTCTTGATATGAACAGGACCACCAGTTCGATGAATTTTGTTGCCAACATTTTCAAAAGGACTTGTAGTAAAGTCGACTGGAAATTTTGTTTATTTTACTAAAGTCTTTTCTTTAATTTTATTTGTTTAAATTTGTGTGTATATATATTAATTAAAAACATTTTTATTGGTTAAATATTTTTCAAGTTTTTATTTGATAAGTTAAAGTTATAATTACTTTTATATATTAAGTTATTTAAATAATTAGAATTTAATTTATAAGTTGTAATGATTTAAAATATAACATTGTTACTTATTTACATTCTTAAATGATACAATAAAAAAATATTTTTTAAACTATTTTTTATTTTTATTTTTATTTTAAATGAAATTGAGTTGGCAAATCACAACGGACTAGAATGGTCCTAAAAAAACTTGTTATTCGTTTGGTAAAGGAAAAGAAAATAAAAACATATTTGGATGAAGAAAAGGATAAAAGGAATAAAAAAATGATTATTATAATATAATTAATTTAGTGGGTATGCAGGGAGTGGCCAGAAGTACATTGTCAATTTGTCTTTGCTTTTGATATCCAAAATATTTGTGTGTGTTCAAATCGAGTCCAGATTTTTTATTGGTTTTTTTTTCTATACTTTCTATTGAGTATTAAAAATACATTGTATTGGTATTTAAAATATCTTTTTAATATATTTTAAAACGTCAAAATTAGTGATAATCAGTGTATTATGAAGGCACATTAAAGGAATAACACAAAAAAACCCAGCAGATAATCCAAATTTGTTTAAATTATGGGAATCATCTTTGTTATTGAACATTTTGGGACTGTTTCATATTTAGACTCAATGTGATCTTTTTTTATCGTGATTAAATATGTTTTTGGTCTCGTGGATCTAGTAATTTCAATTTAATTTTAATTTAATTTTTATTAATTTATTTGATATTTCAAACATATTTCATGATAGTATTTCAGTTGCTTATACCGTTTGAAATATTTTCACTTCAATGTTAACTAAGAAATATGTTTGAAACGTCAACTAAATCTAACAAAATTTGATTAAAATGACTAAATACACGCATGTCTAAATATAGAAGACAGACTAAATTGGTCCAAAGTTTCGAAGAAGAACTAATTTCAATTTTCATTAAAAGTTAAAGGACCGAAAATATATTTAACTCTTTTTTTAACGTGTCAAACCTTTTTATTTACTAGTTTCATGAACTATTAGACAAAGATGAAAAAAGTGTTTGAAGAAATTTTCTACTACAAGAAAATTCTTAAACAATGACCAATTTTATTAGTGATAAAAAATAATTAGTCACTATAGTGATTAATTGAGATACCAATTTATAAACTAAAAACTATTGATAACTAAAATTGTTTGAAAAAAATTATAATTAGTCTCCAAAATTGATAACTAAAATAGTTTATATTATGAATTGATTTCTAAATTGGTCACTAACATTAACTACCAAAATTTTAACAACCAAAAAAATTAGTCTCTAATTAAAAAAATTAGTTTCTAAACATATTTTTCATCACTAAAATTTTCAGAAATAAAATTCAAGATTTCACATATCAATCAAGAAGAAAATTATTGTTCTGATAAATTAACTAATCTTGGAATTAAAAATAAGTTAGCTTATAAATTGTATTTTGTTATACCTCAAATTATTTTATCTGTTTAGAGACGAATTTTTTTACATGAGTTTGGAGTGACTTCCCATGTTTTTTTTTTATATAATATTTTATGTGATGATAAATTATAGATAGTGTCGTTTAAGTTTTCAAAAATAAATAATTATTTATTACATAAAAAAATTAAAGTAAAAATAGTATGGCATAAAGTTGTGATTTTGAATTGAGAACCTAATAATATTGAAATAGCCCACAGAGGCATGATCGAGCTGACACTTAGGTGGGTTTTCGGATGCTTCTTCCTGCACCTCCATACTTTCTTACTATACTTACTGGTTTTAGATTCATCACATGTTAGTGAAATGCTTCAGATACATGTTTTGTTATTTTTAATTGTTCTTGCTTTTCTAGAATCACGCTAAGTTAGACCCTCCACCTTAAATTAATTAATTGTTATTATGATTATTATTTATCACTAGTGAAATAATTATTTCTTTGTTTTTGCACGTGAAGGGCTTTCTATGGTCTCAGCAACTTTTATTCACTGTTTCATATATGTGGATATCTTATTCATTCTGGAAACTTCTTATGTTAACCATTTAAAATATCTAAAAGATAAAACAATTATAAATATTTCGAAAATTAAAAGAAATAATAAACCATTTAGAGACGGAATGAAAAATTAAAATTACTAGAGGCCAAAAACTATATTAAAAACAATATTAAATAATAAAAATATTTATATTTTGCTTGTAACAAATTCTGTGTCTTCTATTGATGAATTAACTTGTCTTAATAACATGTTTCATTACTAGTCCCTCAAAAAGGAATCATTAGCATCGTTACATTTTTATTCTATTTTTTTAAGTCTTACGACTAGAAATAAATAGTGAATGAAATTTTATTTTATAAGTTGGTTTTATAAAATTAAATTAGATTTAAAATTCATTTTTTAATATGATATAGAATAATAAGTTAAAATTTATTTTATTAAAATTTATTATAGGTTGAATTTATTATTTCGTTGAATTGTTAATAGACTATTTATTAATATTTAGTTTATATATTTATATATATATATATTATTTGAAGATGTATTATTTGTTGAATATTTAACATTTTTGAAATGTTGTTCCTCGAATCTACGAGTAAAATCTTTTACATGAAACACCTGAAAATAGATTTGTTTAGTGATGGACGTGTTCATGATTTGTGGCAAACTTTACTACACGTTTCCTTAACACAACACCACTTTCCAAGAAAAAAAATGAAAGTTTCAGCGACTTCTGATAGTGACAATTAAGTTTCAATTTATAATTTTATACAAATTAATTACACTCCTTTCCATTAATTCTAAGGTATATGTTTTAGGCTAAAATGATTGTATACATAAAAAGTAAATAAGATAATGATATATGTTACCATAAATTTAAAAATAAAACAATCACACGAGATATCAATATATTTGTGTAAAAACCTACTAAAGAATTCATATTTCATACTAATTTTGTCTTCAAATTTTTTTTCTACAAAATATTTATAAATTTTGTTATAAAAAGAATTTGCAAAATATTGTTGCCAATTTTTTTTAAATTTATATAAAATATTTTTCACAATAAATTTTGTAGGAAATACTTACAAATTTTATAGAAAATAATTCCCACAAAAATATTACTTTGCAATTAAAATTCTTAAAAAAAATAGCAGAAGAAAGTCTTTTCTTATAATTTTTTTTAACAAATTTGTAAGAAAAATCTCAAGTAATATGACATTTTTTGGTAGTGAATTATATATTTTAAAATAACTCAAACAATATTTTCATTTTACATTTTTTTTCTTACATTATATTGGGAACACTACTAAACAAACTCATATTTTCTGTCAATTTTGTTTTGAAAATTTTTTTGTATGAAATACTTACAAATTTTGTTGTAAAAGAAATTGTAAGAAATTGCTACCAATTTTTTTGTAAAATATTTTATATAAAACACTTTTCGTAACAAATTTTGTAAAAAATACTTGCAAATTTTATAATTTTGTGAGAAATGATTATTCACGGAGGAATTACTTTTCAATTAAAATTCTTAAAAAAAACAACAAAATTATTTTTTATAAATTATTTTAATAAATTTACAAAAGAAAAATCTCATATAAAAAATAGAGAAAGTTTTCTTCAGGGGCATCAGTTAAAAACTAAATTATTAACATTTACGTATAAAAAATTGTTAATGAATGTTAGCCGTAAATATAGATCAAAGTGAATGTAATGTGTTCTAATTTTTTTTTATTTCAACGAATAGATTTTATTATAATTAAATTAATTTGATTTGAATGATTAGATTTTTTTTATTAAAATATAAAATAGTGAAAAATTAAATAAATTATAAAATTAAAGATAAAATAAGATACTCCGAAAGATAGAAAAACATGAAATAAATTGAATTAAAGTAAAGTTGAATAAAAAGTATGAAATATATTATATAATTAATTTGAATAGATCACATATGATTTTTTTTTTTGGAATCCGACATAATCACTATATAAAAACCAATTTAAATATTGTTATGTTAGATTGGTTCGGATTAAGTTATCTTATTAGTATGAATTCGTACTTGTAACGAACAAAGCATAATAAACCAAAAATATAATTTTCAATCTGATTAAGGAATATATGAATAATACAACACCAACAATACGACATAGACTTTTTGGTGTTTGTACTTGTATAACAACAATTGATCAAACTTAAAGAATTTTTTACGTAATCACGGTGTTATTTTTTCAATAAAACATTATATGATGTGTATTTTATTATTCTTTATAGTATATTCTGAAAAAAAAAAGAGATAAATTTTTGGATATTTTTATTCTGGTTTCTTAATTTTAAAAAATATGGATATATTATGTGTGTGTTGGTATAGTACAACTTTACTCACTTAATTTTAATCCACGTGCTATACAAATATATAATTGAATTTAGAGTAAATTTGATAAATGCTCCTTAGCTTGTTAAATCAATTAGTGTAATAATTTTTTAATATATTGCAATTGTTAATTTTATTGTAACTTGGTATGTTAAGAAGTATAAATATTTTAAATTTATGTTTTCATATTTATTAAATTAATAATTTAATTTATAGATTACCCTAATTGCTACCTTAGTTGCTACCAAATGTTCCTTGAATGTAAAATAATGTTTTCCTTCACAAAAAAACCTATATGACTTTGCCATTAGATTGACTTACACTCATCCTAATAAAGTGTGTAAATTGATGAAAGCTTTATATAAAATCATTCTCTTTTTATCAAACTTACAAACCTTCTTTTATTACTTTGTTGATATGTGTTGATGACATTATTTTCATAGAATATCTTCTTGAGGTTAGCTTGGATTCTATATTTAAAATTATAATTTAAGTAACTAATAAATCTTAATATAAACTAGTAAATCAATTTTGCTATATTTTTTATTAATTTTTACAATAAAAATAACTAAAACGCATATGACTTTAAAAAACAAAAATTCTGAACAAAACGCATATTAAAACTAAAGCTAGTTTTAAGACTTAAAAAAAATTGTGAATTAAGTCTAAATTTCTAAATTATAAAACTCATATTCAACACCAACAAGGGGATATGCATGCGTTGTTACGGGAAATGAAAAACGCTAAGAAAATAAGAAAGTAGGAAGTTAAGAAGTATGAAACTAACCTCAATGTAACAAAGTATACGGGGAGAAAGTTGTATCATGAGTTCATGTCTACCAGAAATGAAAAAAAAAACTTTGGTTGGCCACCAATGCAAGCCCCACAATGAAAATTTTTGAGTAAATAACATAAGTCATAGCCGGTTCGCATAAAGATGAGTGAGAAAAGAAAGCACACTAGAATTTTTAAGACAACTTTACCTTGGACGTAGAAGAGTGTGATGTAAAAGAGGCCTTTCTCGTATGACTCATATGGATCTGACATAAAATAACATTGGTCCTATAGGTGTCAGACATAAAGGTCTCTTTTGCGTCAGAATGTTGTAGGTCCAACGTAAATATTGTCCACTCACTTGTGCAACAAAGACTTTTTATGTTGATTTTTGGAACCGACATAGATATAAGCAGCATAGAAAGTTCACTTTTTATGTTAGTTTTGTAACAACCGGCATAAAAATTTTATACCAAAATTTTCATGAAATCCTAATTTCACCATTGCTCGTTATATTTAAACCCTTAACAAGCAAGATCTCAAACATTCCATCAACTCCTTCTCGTTTACCAATTCCTTCATTCAAAACTGTTAAGTTCAATTGACAATTAAATATGGAAAAAGTGAAAAATAAATGAAGTGAGGAAAAACATTCATTGCAGTAAAGAGAGCAGCGATATTACCACGAGTATCGAATGTGAGAGTGCAACGAGGAGAGACTTTGACAATGTGGCGAGGAGAGCAGAAAAGAGAAGAGTGATGAGAGTGAGAACAACATAGATAAATGTGACAATGAGGAGAACGAAATTTTGCGAGGAGAAAAGGGAGGAGCGACGACGAGCGAGGACCACGAGAGGGATGAGCGAATGCAAATGCAAATTAAGGGAACATACTTCAACATGAGAAACAATGCGGCAAAAATGGGAGAAGAAGTGTAGAGGAGGAGCAATGAGGGGAAGGTTAAGTGAAGCGCGAAAAGGGGAAGATGAAGATATAAGACATTATGTCAGTTATAGTGATGAACCGACCTAGAAAGTCTTATATTTTATTACAAAAGTGTCACTCTTTCACTTTCAATGTCAATTCTAGGTATAAGCATAGAAATTTTTCTACTTTATTATGTAATTGCCACCTCGCCAACTTTTTATGCTTGTTCTAGGAATAACTACAAGGAAAGTCTTCTACTTTATTATAAAATTGTCACCTTATTAACTTTTATGTTGATTCTAAGTATAGTTAACATAAATCTTTTTTATCATATTTACGAAATTGTTAACGCATCACTTATTATCTATAACATAACAATATATAAAGGGGATTTCCCTTTTTGTGTCCACATTTTAAAATATCAATTTTACCCTTTAAATATAATAATTTTTTAATTTTTTAAAAATTGACTGTTACTTTTACAAACTTTTTATAAAATTGGCTATCTCTGCTTCTTCTCTTCTTCTTTATCAATGGTTATTATTTCATCTGTTATAATATATTTTACTTTATTTTTAATAAATATAATTTTAGTTTATATATTAACTTAATAAAATTATAATATTATCATATATTAATATAATATCATACATATTTAAAAAATTGCATACACAGATACGATAAAACTGTGTTTACGCCGGTAATAAATGAATTATAATCCACATAATAAGTTATCATAAAAATTTGTTTTTGCATTAGTGACTTATTACAATAATATCACTATGGAATCTTTTGCATATGTTAGATCCACACAAGACATAAATCTAAAAACATAGTAGCCTATTTTTTTATTAATATTTGTGAAAATAAATAAATCATACTCAATAATCCATATTTTCATGATTATATCAAATACATCCAAATGGATAATAACAATTTTATTCACATGTTCTTTTATTTCCTCTTGTATTCAGAAACCCTCTTATGATCATCACATAATATTTTGCAAAGTTGAAATTTATGAACTTCTAAGGTTTCACTTAAAACCAAAGATTTACAATACAATTTGTTAAAAGTATATTATTGTACAATTTGTCTTTATTTTCTGTAGTGGAGCACATTTCACTCATCTTTCTTATTCTCTCTTACATTTATTAGGACAGTTGGCACGTTTTTTGTTCTTGTTGGTTAGGTAATGTGTTTCCATAATACCTTGTACTAATATTTTTTTATAAAATAAGAAAATGTTCGAAATCATTTAACAATAAAATAAAAGTAAATTTTATTCATCGATTTCTTACTCACGAAAAAAAAAAAAAAAAAAATTTAATAAAAACTTAAGATATCATTACAAAAAAATTAAAAATATATGGATTGCTTTATTAGATAATTTAAAATATATAATCTTACTAATATAAATCTTATTTTCCTAAATATAAATAACTAATATGATTAGTATTAAAATACGAACTCAACAAATAAAATATATATTAATTTTTAAGAATAAAAATTTCTGTTATTTATTGTATTAATTTAACATCAAAAATACATTTTTATAACTTTTGTTATTTTTCTTGTTCTCGATCTAAAAAAGATTACAAATGAGATATAATCAACAAGGGATTAAAATGAAAATAATTATATTTTATAATAATTTCAAGTACATGTCATTAAAACATTAAATATTTTACATTGAATTATCACATAAATTTATACTTATCGATGATATATATTCTACTAAGGTAGTTTTTTTTAAAATATTTAAATATATATACATATAATTATAAATTTGTATAAAGTTCATATTTAATCATTTAAATTTAGAAAATAATAATAATCATCATCATCAAATTAGAAAAAAATTTATCAACATCAAACACGTGATCAACTGACACATGTTTAACCTAACATGATCCCTAATAAAAAAAATCCAGCTACAACAATACACATGTAACTAATATCTTACACAACTTTTAATCTGATCATTATCTCTAATTAAACATCCAACTATATTACTAAGAAATATAATAATTTTCACATCAAGAACAAGCCAAGCAAATCTGGAAATATCTTTAAACCTAATTAATAGCCGACATATTTCCATTTACTGCAATTACTTAATTCACTCACGTTTAAAAAAAAATAAAAATAAAAAACTTACCCCAATATATATACATTTCTAGAGTTCGAGTTGCTTCAACCTACATCGAGATTCCAGAACTCTCTCTCTCTTATCTTTTATTAGTCAAACACCCTCTTTCTTCTTCTCCAACACCATTCACAAATTTTTCAGAAACTCAAACAAACAAAACCCAAATCCAAATCTAAATCCAAATCCAAAGACCCTTTTTCTTCCTGAATCCAAAGAATCCAACTTTGCAACCTTTCTCGAAGTGGGTCATAGAGAATTTAGAAAAGAAGAAGAAGAAGAGGAAATAATGTTGCAGCTGTTCTTCACAGTGGCTTTCTCCACAGTTCCTCTGACCCTTTACGTGCCACCGATCAGAAGCTTGAATCTGTTTGTGGAAACAATGGAGTTTGTCGTGAGAGAATCGAGAAGTTACAGGAACAGGGTTTATCCTCGGCTACGAGTAGCTTGGTCGAGGATGTTGGATTTCATGCTCTGCAACAACAACATCAGGTAGATTTCTGCAGTTTCATGAACTGAAAGAACACCATGTGTTGTTGTAAATAATTTCTTTTCTTTTTTTCTTGGAACCTTTTTGTGGTTCTTCATTTTCCTCTTTTGTTTTTGTTTAACATCGATTCCCCAATCTGCAATAAATCGTGTACTTTTGACTTTGCCACGGATTATTGCTGTAATGTGTGAGTTTTTTTTTTTTTTTTTTTTTTTTGGGTGGTTTTTTTTTTATTTTATTCCATTTTTTTTTATCCTTTTTTTTTTTTTTTTTTTTTTTTTTTTTTTTTTTTGTTTTTTTTTTGTTTTTGTTTTTTTTTTTTTTTTTTTTTTTCATCTGAGGTGGTTTATGTTCAATTTGATCACACCTTGTTGTAACCTTGCATAGAAAGAATAATGGAATTCTCTGTGTTCATCATGATTCAGAACTGTTTTTATTTATTTTATTTATTTATTTATTTTATTTAGAATTTACATAATTACATTCCCCACACATTTTCGAAAATAAATTATTCATTATATATTTCTATTTTTATTACGTGGGCGTCAGATTCTGACATTTTTTGTATTTTTATTAAATTTTGATCATTACAAAAATAATTTATTTGTAGCAATTATAATTTCTATGAATGATATTTTTTTTTAATGTGCTTTCATTAATTTGATCCTGATCTTCGTTCGAGTTTGAACCACAAAGGTGGTGCCACTTGGCCACGTATTAAATGCCGGTGGAAAATGGGAAAATTATTTATTTATTTTTTAAAATATTTTAATGTTTTGAAAGTAGGACGCTACTGTTTTAATAATTTTTATTGTTATTTTATAAAAGATGGGAATCGTTAAAGATAGATAAAATAATAGCAGTGATAATAATAGATTCAAAAAAAGTAAAGAGAAACTTTTTTTTTTTTATATATATATATGGGAATGTAGGGTAAAAATCGTCTTCAATGATACAGTTCAGAGCATTGTTTGGTAATGTAAAAGAGAAATAACTATGAATAATATATGAAACAATTTTGTTTTTGGATGTTACTTTTATTTTACATCTGAAATTGACTTTTAATGAAAAAGAATAGTATTTTTCTCTGTTTATTAATTATAATTGTAGTTTTATCATTACAAAATAAATAATTCTTATCGTAAGTTTTTATTTAAAATGGTATGAAAATAAAACTTTGATTCTAGTTTCAAATTGGTATTAAAAAATTATCTTTTTATAGAGATTTGGAAGATGTGTATGTGTATACAGATATTTACTAAATAATAATATCTCTTTAATTCCTTTTTCTTTTTTTCATCTTTATTGGTAAAGTTCTTTTAATTTTGTCTCTGATCACTTTTGATATTGGTAAAATTTTCAAACCAAACAATCAAAATTTGTCCTTATCTTTGCATAGAGATGTGGGTTTAATTTAGGGTTTATCTCTTTGAGAAAAAAACAAATAGAAAATGTTTGAGGGAATGTCTTTCTTATGAGATTATGACAATTTTAGATTCCCCTGTGGCAGTTCTGTATCTATATGCAGTGTTCTTGGTATGTGTAATGATCCTCATGATCATCATGTTTGAAAAATGTTGTTTTGTTCAAAATAATTATTTTAACTTTTCAAAAATGTTAAAATAGGTAATTTTAACTTTGAATAATAACTATTTGCAGTAAAAAGAATACTAAATATTTGCAGCACTATCTTTAAATTTAAAATTATAAATAACAAATTTGCGTTTTTCTTTATCAATGATTTATTTCATTCATACACATGTACAATGCAGAAATTTTAAGATAATAAATTTGTGTTTTTATCTTTATTTATGGTCTATTTCTCTCATACATATTTTAATGCGAGACTCTTAATTTTAATGGTGAATTTCTCACAATTTCTTCCTTAAGTTTAAGTCTTTCAATATTGTAAATTCTTCCTGAAATTTTAAGTATATTATACACAAGTTTTTTATTCGTATAATAATTTCTACATACATTGATTCTTATCCAAGTTAATATATCAACAAAAATTGACATATAACTTAGAATTTTGGATATGAAATTACAACATTACTTTTAATTCAAAATTTTAAAATAAAAATTTATTAATTTTTTTCATTTTTCAGTTTATTCATCTTAATTTAATGTGAGATTTTTGAATTTAACATAACAACAAAAAAATTAAAGAAAAAAAATTTTTACTCATTAGAAGCTCTTACACACAAAGTATATTAATTAATTCATAAAATACTACAAACATACTATACACATTAAGCCCTTTATATAACCTAGGAAACAAAATGAAAAAAAGAAGAAAAACTATTAAAACGAACTAAACTTAAACATGATTTAATATATATGATAGACACTTTATCTAAATTTCACACTATGCAACACTATTACGTACTTCTTTAATAAGTGTGTCTATATTATTCATCATTAAACATATGATTTGATTTGAGAATCAAATGATAGTATTTCCAATTAATAATTCATACCAATTATATGTCCGGTCCACAACCCAATTTTTTAATTAATATTATTTCATACTAAAATAACATCTCTATAGGTGCAACTTAAAATGTGTAAAGACACTTTTAGTGCATATATCTCTATAGGTGTTATAACATAATTTTAGGTTAAAATACTTCTAAATCTTTTTATACTGAAATCTCAAATAGAATTCTCAAGTCTCAATTATATTTATGCTCAAATAGTTAACAATGTTAAAATTAATAATAATTTTTTTGTGTAAACATGTACATGTGATTTTTTTTTATGATGTGGATTTATTATTTTAATCAAGACAATATTTCTTTGACCGGTAAGATTAAAATGAGAAAAGAGTTGTCATTTTCGAAATGAGATTTTAGCGGTGATCCCATTTGTCTTCCGACTTTTGTTTTCCTAAGCAAAATTAGGATTTTTTAGTTTTTCTTATTGAATTGAGTTGGGGGTTTCATTTTTTTTTTAACTTGTGTTATGATGTGTATTTATGTTATTAGAATTGTCAAAATAGGTTGGAAATCGTGAATCAACTTGGCTCACCATAAATTTGAGTCGGGTTGGGTTAAAAAATTTTTAATCCAATCTATCTATTTACTAATTGACACACTAAAAACAAGTTAGACAAAAAAAGGGTAAAATTAATCCGTTTTAACGTACCTATTTAAACTTGAAGGACGAATATATCATTCAACTCAATCAACATTATTATAAACCATTGTTAACATTTAACTCTTCAAATATTATAGGTTTTCTCAGCGTATCGAAATATGATTTTATAACTACAAATTGAAAATTTTTCACAGTAGATTTACTCAAAATCCACCATGCATGGAACAAACCCTAATTAAGTTACTTTGTGTTGAAGATTTGGTTGTTTTCAAAAACAGCATCGGCACTGTCTTCAAGAATAAGATAAAACATTTTGTTGGATCTCGTAAATTGCGGCTTCAGAACATGGATTTGTGTTTTACAAGGAACATGCTAAACGACAAATTAACCCACAGATTCACACCAACGTAGCATTGTTCCTGTTTTGCTCTAATTTAAGATAAGACTTCATTTACAAATACCTTTTCTCTATCCACCAAAACCATGTTTCAGTAAAACAAAACTATAAAACTTAAAAACAGACACTGACGTAACACTGATAATAAAAAACAATATTTAAGAACTTTTTCTTTTTATCTCGAACACATCGAAAAATACCTTCACAATAAAATTGCGATACCCACGTGATGTTAATTAAACAACTTTAGATTTAAACTTAATTTAGAATATGTTAAAGCCCGAAACATTCATAATATATGTTTTTAGAATATATTTAAATATTTAAGATTAAATATATTTTGGTCCTTCAAGTTTTAGTGAAATTTAGAATTAATTTTCTTCAAAAATTTTGATCAATTTAATCTTTCATCTCTAAAAATGCATGAATTTAGTTCTTTTAACCAAATTTTGTTAAGTTTATCCAATGTTTCAAACGCATTTCATGATAGTATTTGAATTGTTTACACCATTTGACATATTTTCGCTTCAATGTTAACTTAAATATTATCATAAAATGCGTTTAAAATGTCAAATAAACTTAACAAAATTGGATAACAAAGACTAAATTCATGCATTTTTAAAGATGAAGAACTAAATTAGTATAAAGTTTTGAAAATGGACTAATTCCAAAATTTACTGAAATTGAATGGACCAAAAACATATTTAACCTAATATTTAAATATACAAACTCCAATAATATATATATATATATATATATATATTATACTATAAATAAAGTCCTTAGAAACCCCTAATACTTTATTTTATTTCGATTTGTTTTAGATAAACACAAAAACATAAATATTATATGATAATTTTAGTAATAATTTATTAAATATTACGCCAAATATTCACTCACAAAAAAATTTGGTTGATTTTATTAGAATATTAGAAACTCATTAATTGAAAGTCTTACAATTTAACTATCGTAATATAAATCCAACAAACCTTTTTAAAAAAGTTACTTATATACTTTTACATTGTGTTTGGATCGATGAATATGTGATGAATCCACGAAAAAGGAGACTATATTTACATAAAAAAAAAACTTTTCACACTACACTTACCAAGATTTTCGAATAAAGATATATAATTCAATTATATTTCTCCTATAATAGCTTATACACAAAAATATTAAGAGTTATTAAAATAATAAATATAAAAAATTATAAATTTTACAATTTATATTTTGTAAATTAATTGGTTTTAATATATTTTATTTTGAAAGTAACTTTTTCTATTTATTAAATTTTATATAATTTTTATAATTTAAAAAAAAAAATTATTACACTCGATATCATCTATTTCTCCGGTCCAAACGTTCGATTATGTCTCGCGGCTTAAGAAAATATGATATTAGAGTTTTAAATAATTTTTAAGTAAAGGGTACTTAAGTAATTTGACTGACGCAATGGGCTGCAAGAGGAAAATATATAGTGTAGGAAGAAATACCTTAAAGTTAAATACGCTAAACAATCTAAAGATTAAATGAGCTCATAAAATTCAATACAAGAATTTTCTTTCTCTACCCCATATTTTCTAAAATTCCAGTTGTACATCTGATGAAATTAATAAAAAAGAATATTGCTTTCGTGTTTTAATATTCTAAGTGCTGGAAAAAAAGTTAGACAAATTCTTCCTGCAACATTATAATATTAAAATTTTCATTTTCTTCCTTTTTTGTGGATTATATAATTTAAAATTTTAAAAATAATTTTTTATTATGTAATCTTAAAGTTAAAATTAACTTCTCAGTTGTGTAATCTTGAAGTAAAAAATGACTTCTAGATTCAAAAGTTATTTTCTTAAAAGAATTTTTGAATTACACAATTTAAAAATTACTTTTATTTTTAGATTATGCAATTCAAAGATCAAAAATAATTCAGTGGTGTAAATTAGAAGTTATTCTTTTATTAACCTTTCAAACTCCCGGAAGTCATTTGTTGTACAGTTCAAAGTAAAAAACAACTTTTGAATTGTGCAATGTGAATGTTTTTTTTAAGAAAAACATGACTTTCACATTGTGTAATTGAAAGTTAAAAATTTCTTTCAAATGGTTCAATATATGAAAGTCTTTTGAATTATGTAATCCAAAAACCTTTCACTCGTACGATTAAGTTATTTTTGACTTCTTACAAAATTCAGAAAGAGAAAGACAGAAAATTTTGTATTCATGAAAGTGTTAGACGAAAAAAATGGAGGTTTAGAATTTCACTTGAAAACGATTTAAATTTATATCACTAAATCGATTCTAATGGTATACTTTTGAAAAATGAGTAATAGTCTCTGTTTGAGGAAGAAAATATTAAATCAAAACAAGAAGTTTAATTTAAAACCGTAAAATGGTTTTTATTTACTTTCATTTAACAAGGAAAATAATAAGATTTTTCATACAAAAAAATAGGTTAATTGCAACCCTTAAAAAATCCTTATAAACATAAATGTGGATGATTGTGCCTATTATCCTCAAAGCAATACTACCACATCCTATAGAGCATTCAACACAAGTATTTCATTTTTGAATTCCACAAAGCATGCAAATGAGATTTTTTATTCCCAACACAGCTTGATCAATGACTAGGAAGCAGAATTTTGAATCCGAAACACCAAAGAAAGGGACATAAAGCTTAAAAGAGAATATATTGAATACACACAAAATCACACATTAAACAGAAGATGAGTCTCCATTAGAGGTTGTTCTAGTAAACAAAACATATATTGAGAGCTGCCATAGTTCTTCATATTACACCTACCTACGTGTAAGAAATGAAAACTTGAACGAGACAGAGAGAGTTGGATGAGAACCAAAAATTAATGGACAAAAAGGGGCCTCTTGTGATATCTTGATGCATCCATCTTGATGCCTAATGCGTTGATTCCTCGCCAAAAACCTCAGTGTTGCACACAGGACATTTCTGAAAAACAAAGTCAAATGGTAAAGACACAGGATTCAAGTGAATGTGAAAAATGGTAGAGACATTACATAGGATTCAAGTGAACTTGAGAAGAACAATGCATTTAAAAAAGTGGATACCTTGTTGATGCTGAGCCACTTGGTGATGCATTCACTATGATACACATGGCTGCATGGCAATTTCATTTGCTGGTCACCTCTTCGGTATGTCATCTGACAAATTACACACCTGTTTTCAAAGCAATTTCGTTGTGAGTAAGTATACCCTGAAAGTAGAAAATAAAGCTGGAGATTGAAACCAGGAAAAGGTTCTGTCATAAAGAAATGTGACACACATGCAACAAGTTTACACAATGTTCTGTGTCAATCTCTCTTCATAACATCATTTCGTAAATTTCATACTTTTTCTCAGTTGTAAAATTTGTTATGCAAGTTGTTTTATAGATATGATTTCTCCATCATAAATCTGCCAGGCAGAAGTCCTAAGAACCAGAAAATAATAATAATAAAATAACATCAAACTTCTATGATCAATGCAGTCCTACGTAGAAAACTAGAGAATAATGAATCAAATTCTCTGGGAATCGGATTTAAAGTAATTAAGACTATCGAAACAGTGCAATATGAAATAATGGATCATTATATTTCCAGGCGTATAGGGGAAGGGAGGAAATCAATCAAGAATAAAAAATGGACAAAAGTTCAATTGAATTTTCTTCTCTATTCACTGGTTGTTGACTTCTAGGATGATGAAAAACAAGGGAAATTACAAAATTGATAAATCTAAAATTAATAAATGCTACAGGCATGAAGCATAGATTGAATTTTAAGCTTCACTTGTCCTATATATTTTTCAATAGATTGACTTTGGTAAGATAAAAGATTGCAATTAAGCACTATAATTTTCACCCCTCTTCCACATTGCATTCACCTCATTTTCCTCAATAATATAATATAGTGTTGAGAACCAGGAGTTTACCTTTTCCCAGAATTTTTTCTTTTGAATAAGCTACCAAATTTGTACTTCGAGGTTGGAAGCATATCAATAAGTTCTTGTGAAAGACCACGGTTCTGAGTCCCAACTGCCTCTCCCAAATCCAGTAGTTCCTGTCACTCACAAAATATCATGTATTGATTCATATGATTTCTAATTCAAATTCTACTCAACATACCAATAAAATTGAAAGCTCAAAATATTGAAATACCTATTAGCCCCAAGTTAAACCACCTTGCTTAGTTTCAATCATCAAAATTTATTAGACATATACGAACTGGATCCTTTCTATATGCCAAAAGTCCAAACACCCTTTTTGATATTAATTATTCAAATTAAATATGATAACATATAAAAGCACCATTTCTGTTTGATTGACGTTCTTTGGACCTATTTTATTCATGTGATTTACTCTAACAACTTAATCTTTTGAGTTAGTTCTTGACATGGTACTATTATCAAAGGTTCTATTATGACTAAGCGTCTCGGTGATCTGTGTCTAAATGGCCTGTGTAGTGAACTGGGGTGTATTTATATTCACCGGTCTTCACAAAATAGCTTGAACTTTTGAGAGAGTTGGCTAATGTAGAAATAATATTGAACATTAAGAATTTTAAGAAAATCCCTAATTCGCTAAACAAATCAGAGAATGTAGAAAATATGTTAACTTTGGATGCTTACCCGTCTGACTCAGCATGAATTAATGGAATATGATGTTTAGTAAAACATAACTAATTTAATAATCAATGATATAAAAGACGTAAAACAACATTCTAAAAGTAAGAAACTACATGCATACATCAGCATTTACACATAAAACATTTAATGTACCA
>Ga0214545_1003010_pt1 | contig 32390 bp, 22 predicted proteins | sample CNSS4metaG_FD_160064 | JGI IMG/M metagenome (GOLD analysis project Ga0214545, IMG submission 160064) | Root nodule microbial communities from cowpea collected in UCLA plant growth center, Los Angeles, California, USA - CNSS4 | ecosystem: Host-associated > Plants > Roots > Nodule | place: USA...
AGTCAAGGTTGATTATGAAAAAGCTTATGATTCGGTAAGCTGGGACTTCTTATACGACATGATGGCTAGACTCGGGTTTTGCCAAAAGTGGATTCGATGGATCAAGGAATGTATGGAATCATCCTCAGTGTCAGTGCTGGTGAATGGAAGCCCTACCAAAGAGTTTGTCCCAACTAGGGGTCTTAGACAAGGGGGCCCTATGGCACCATTCCTATTTCTCATTGTAGCAGAGGGCTTAGCAGGGTTGGTAAGACAAGCTGTCAAGAAAGGTTTGTATTGTGGAGTTCAAGTAGGTGCTCAAGGGATTAAAATGCAGTTATTATAGTTCGCTGATGACACGTTATTCATGTTTGATGGAACTACTCGTAGCGCTTATGTAATAAAAGCCATTTTAAGATGTTTCGAATTGGTGTCTGGTCTTAGGGTTAACTTCTGCAAAACTAGAATTGGGGGGCTAGGTCTAGACGCCATTCATTTAAACAACCTCTCCAGCATTCTGAACTGTAAGCATATGAAAATCCCATTCTTGTACCTAGGTTTGCCAATTGGGGGGACCCAAGGAAGAAACAGTTTTGGCAAACAATTGTCAGCAAAGTCAGAAGTAGGCTATCAAGTTGGAAAGGTAAACTCTTGTCTATGGCTGGTCGGGTTTGCCTTATCAAATCAGTAATATTAGCACTACCGTTGTATTATCTATCCTTCTTTAAAGCACCTAAATGCATGTGTGATGAGTTAAAGAAAATCCAAAGGAACTTTCTATGGGGTTGGAGCATTGAGGATAGGAAAATAGCCTGGGTTCGATGGGAAAACATATGCAAACCAAAGGAGGAAGGAGGTTTGGGAATAAGAGAAATTAGGAACTTCAATAGAGCACTTCAAGCAAAATGGAAGTGGAGATTAGGCATTGCGGACAAAGGCTTGTGGAGAAAGGTGCTAGAATCAAAATATGGGTCATGGAGGAACCTTAATGAAATTGTCATCTCGAAGTCTGCTTCAAGGTGGTGGAAAGACATCCATAAGGTTTGTGGAAGCTCAATACAAGGAGCATGGTTTGAAAACTGTAAAGACTGGGTGATAGGAGAAAGGGACAAAGTACTATTTTGGGAAGATCTTTGGGTGGGGGATGCACCACTTAGCTCGAGGTTCCATAGGTTATATCTAATCTCAGAAAGTAAAAAAAGTCCCATAGCTAGAGTAGGACATTGGGTCGACAACACATGGGTTTGGGAATTGGTTTGGAGGAGACAAAGACTTGTTTGGGAGCAAGCTATGGAAGCACAACTCTATCAGCTAATTAATAGTCGTACATTTAGGAAAGGAAATCTGGATACTTGGAGTTGGAAGGAAACCGCAAAAGGAGCATACACTGTAAGGTCTGCATATATGAAGTTGATGGGTAGCTCCAAAGGGGAAAGCGACAAGGTGTTCACAGAGTTATGAAGTATAAGAGTGATTCCGAAGGCACAATTATTTGGGTGGAGGCTACTCTTGGATAAGTTACCGACAAAGGATAAATTATCAGTGAAGGGAGTCCAAGTACAACACTTTTTATGTGAGTTTTGCCTAGATTGTGAAGATAGTGCATCAAACCTATTTTTCTCTTGTGCAATGTCTCAAAAGGTGCGGAAAATGTGTGATAGCTGGATAGGGGTGAGCTCAGTGCATCACAACCAAGCTAGGATACATTTTCAACACTTTCATATGAGTAGCTTGAACACTAGGCAAAACACAATGTGGAAAGGAATGTGGCTGGCTATAGTTGGGGAAATTTGGAGACATAGGAATGAGGTGATCTTTAAGCAAAAGAAAGTTGACACTTAAGAGATTTTTAGTCTTGCTCAAGTTAACACTTGGGCTTGGTTGAAACATAAAATTCCTTCGGTAAAGTTTTCATATAGTGACTGGTACTTCGCTCCTATTGTGTATTTAAAATCTCTATGATATGATGCTTTCTGTGTTTAAGTTGTCAGGTGAGCATGAAAAGGATTCCCATGTCTAAAGAAATGAGCTCTTCATCAGTGATTTTGCACATTTCTTTGGTTACTCCGTAACAACCAAGAGAACATAGTCTCGAGAGCGCAACGAACCATGCATACCTGGTTTTGTATTCACTTTTTGTGTAATCTTGTAGACCGGCCAAGGAAGGTGCGATATGGGTGGCTAATCTTATGATTCCTACCCAGCTTGACGTTGGGAAGGCATAACTCTAGCATTGAAAGTCCAGTTTAATTGTTCTGCTAGATTATTGTAGAAGCATAGTTTTGGAGATGCACTGCATCTTTCTCTCATCTTTTTGTAAATGGGTTAGAGCACCCCTCAAGTGCTCTATTATTAATTTAATTTAATTCTTTGCCGATAAAAAAATAATATTTCTAAGGTTTTCTCTTAGATAAATAAATATAACATATTCTATTAGTTTAAATTTCTATGAAAATACTAGTATATTATTTTATATTATATTATATTATATCCATATATCCGACACTGAAATATCTTTAAAAATATAATTGAGTTTGAATATTTTGAGAATTCATTTTATCATGATCTAAGTATTTTTAGCAATTACTTTTATATATATATATATATATATATATATATATATATATATATATATATATATATATATATTCTAGAGAAAAATATATAGAGACTGAAACTAATAAAAAATAAAAAAATGAACAAAAATTAAATGAATATAAAGAGTGTTTAGTTTCGAAAGAAATAGAGAAATAAGAATAATTTTTTTTATCATAATATTATTTTATTTGATTTAACTAATTTATTAAATTAATTACTCATTAAAAAGGGTTTTGGGAAAATAAAAAAACAACATGAATTTGATTCTTCATTGGCAATGAATGAACAAAATAAAAAAGATACAAAATACATTAATTTTTTAAGACTTTGCTTGACTTTTCCTTAAGACACCTTTTTTTTTTCTCCAAATCTACTTAATAAGCCTATTTATAACAAATCCTAATTAAAACAATTTTTTAAGAACAAAATTCAATTAAGAACCCAATATTAAAGGTTAAATGGGGGCATAAGTTTGCACTCATCATAGACTTGTTCCATTTTTTGGTCAAAGTTGGTTGATCTTGACATTCAATCCAAGTAAGCTTGTATTAAGCCTCAAACTTTGTTGACCTATCTCGTCTTTTAGTCTAAGTTAGTATGTCCCACTTTTAGCCTGAAATGGCATGTCTAGACCCTCGACGCAGGTCGGTCGATCTCAAATTTCGAGTCAGCTCAACCTATCACGACCTTTGGCTTGGATTGACTCATCTCAACCTTGGTCCTTGGACGAACTATCTTGACCTTCAACTCAGGTTGTTTGCTTGGACTTTTAGTCCTGGATGACCCGTCTCGACCTTCGTCTCTTTATGGTCCATCTTGACCTTTGACATGTGCCAACCCCTCTTGACCTTTCACGCAGTTCAACTTGTGTTAACCTTCGACATTCGACACGTGACACCCCATCTTAACCTTTGTCTCAAGCAACTCGTCTCGACCGTTGTCTCGACCAAGGTTGGTTGGACCTTCAGGGCGAGCCCACTTTGCTCCACCTTCGATTTGGGACGACCAAGCTCGACTTTCGATTCAAGCCAACTCAAAACCATTTTAAAAAGTTATTTAAATTTTTGTGGTAGGGTCAAGTCCACTTTGAGTCTAACGCATTTTAAGAGGGGCCTTTAATAGTTTAGTGTTTTTTTCAAGCCATTTATTTAGTGATCCATTGAAAGAGATTTTGTTTAAGAGTGAACTAAGACGGACCTATTGAACATAGGTTAAATTGACAATTGTAATTTTGATATAAGATAATTGTTTAATAATTTGAGGGAGAGTCCTAAGAAAAAGTTAAGGGATATAATTAACAAACTTCGTAAATAATGGAATACCAACATTAGCAAGAACAAGAGATTAAGATCAAAGGATTATATACAAATCTAGTTCATGATTCCTTCAAATATTAGTTTACACACTTACATTATTATTTTCACGAGCTTATCAAATCTTATCCAAGATCAACCATTAAGTTAACATGTGAGACTACCAATTATTTAAGGAGAATGTTAAAAACGGTAAAAGGAGACTCGTACATTTTTTCCAAGGTATGCATTGAAAAACTTCTGTTTGTAAAACCCATCATTGGTTTTGGATGGATATTTTCAACGAGTTTTAAACAATTTAATGTTACCTCTTACCTTTCTTTGTTGAAAGAAAAAATAATGATTGTGATAATAGTCTTTGAAGTACTTGATAAATGATCTTGATATCACATAAATATATTGTAAGGACACATAAGTTTTATATATATATATATATATATATATATATATATATATATATATATATATATATATATATATATATATATCATAGTTTCAAGAGATGCATTTTGTTTTTCTTATGCTTTTTAACGTAAAATTTAGAAGTATAAGTGCCGTTAGACCTTAAGTTAAACATGTGTAAATTATATTATTTTAAAAAAATTACATGTGAATTTGGGTAAGACAAAAGAAGAATTTACATATATTGAACATGGTGGTGAAGTTACTAGTAAAGGCAATTCTAAACAAAGTGAAACAACCGATAATAGGTGTAAGTGAGTTGAAATAAACCTAACCTTAACCAACCTAATCAATCCAATTACATTTCAACATATTGTATTGCCATTTAACTGTGTTGAGTTTATGCCGGTGAGGAATTAAAATTTGGTTAAGTATCAAGTTAATGAACTCCAAACTTGATCAGTCCAATTTAATTCCATCTATTATAGTAAGTAAAATAATTATTGTTAGTGTTATTGACACATGATTATTACATCATTTGTATTTTTCATGGAATAGTATTTATATTTGAATTGTGTTATATATGAAAGTAATGTATTGTTTTCTTGTTTTGAGGCAAATATTTTTTATTTATGCTTTGTTTTTTTTTTTTTATATCCTATACTATATTATTATTTATTTATTATTACTATTATTATTACTTTAATTAATCAACTAACTATTTGACTAAATCCAATTGAAGTAAAGTTGGGTTCAGTTAAAATTTTGTAAAAATATAACAAATCTTTGAATTGGGTCTTACATTAAACCAAATTCTTCTCAACGTATTGAGCTTAAACTAAGATTAGGTAAAAATATTACGAAAACATATGTAACATTATTTCAATAATATATACTTGTTTAAAAGTAGAGATTTTAAATAATATTCCAATGTTCGTCAAAGCTTAATAGAAACCTGCAGTCCACTGATACTTCTTAAACAAGATAGTCTTAACTTCTATATATCTATCTACATACACTAGCTACCACTATAAGAATACACTCTTTTAGCTTCCAAATCATGGTGTCGAACTAGTGTGCGATGCAAATTAAGTCTGTTAGACTCATGCAAAATCGACGTTAATAAAAAATTATTTAAAAATGAAAATTAACTATTCGCAAAAAGCGTGAATAGTTAACATCGGAAGGCCGACACATAACAATTTAAATTGTTTGCATCGGCTAGCCAAACTTTTCACGCCCTTCGACTTTTGACGCTTCCTTGAGTGAGCTCCTTGTTTTCCCCTTTCAAATTTTCACGCCCTTCGACTTTTCACGCTTCCTTGAGTGAGCTCCTTGTTTTCCCTACTTTCCTTACCACATGATTTCTTCCACGAGGGGTGAAACTCAACTAGGGAAGTGGGTAAGCGAAACTGCAATGCCACCTTTTGCGAAGACATTCCAACGAAGCTCCAACTTCTTCGACGATGCCACCTGCTATGACGAGGCATGGTTTTGCAACGTCGTGAGTTGCTCCGGCGAGCTGACTTCGGTGACGAGCGTGGATGCTTGAGCGAGAGAGGGCGCGATGACGAGTGTCCTTCACCCTACAGCTTCTCGTCAACAACACAATGCATAAACTCTCTTTTATGCAACAAAGGGTTTTTTCAGAGGCGTGGTTTGGGGATTTTCGTTCGCACCTAGTTGGAAGCATATGTCTTGTAATGGGTTTTGTTTGAGCTTGTGTGTATAGCTAAGGCTCGCATTCTCGTTGCAATCCACATTCATTCTTAGTCGTCACGATAGCTATTTAAGTCATTGTTGTAGTGCATCCTTGTAATCAGTTGGAGTTCGTGGCTTTAAGCCCCATTTTTGGCGTTGTAGAGGTATTTTAACTTTTCCCTTCTTTCTCTATTTTCTCGATTGGATTTTGTTTGGGAATTAATTAATGTTTTATCAGATATTATTGTGAATTGTGGAGACCAAATTGGAGCATCCATTTAAGTTGTTCTTATTTGAAAATAATATAACCTATATATGCATTTTATGATTTTGGCTTTAACTCTTTTGATTTTATGCATTTTAAATGAGATTGATGTTCTGATGTTATGATTATGTGTAAGTATTATGGTCTTGTTTCCTACTATTTCGTTTTAGGCTTGCAATTTCACCACATATTGATTTTTAGGTACTTTTTTTAGATGCAGAATTGCAAATGATTAGGAGTTAAGTTGTTTACAAACTTGTGTGAAAATAATGATTGGGAAAATTGTTTCTAATGAATGGAAGAAAGTTTCAGATGTTTGAAACTGATTTTTTGGATCAAGGTATATACAGTTGTTTAAATTGAAGAGTATATTTGTCCACGCTATTTTGGGAGAAGGAGATTTCAGATGTTTGAAATTGAGTTTTGGTATCAAGGAATGTATACTTGTTCAAACATTACTAGCCCCTCAACAGCCACACCCTCACTTTGATTTTTAAACATCAACACTTAGGTTTACAGGTGCATCACTCTATCAACTTCAAGGAACCATAGATATTCCTTTGCTATTTAAAGTAAGTAATTCTATATAGTATTCTTGAATCTTTTATTCCATATGCATAATGAAACATAATTGTTAAACTAAACCCTAGTATACCATAAGCCAATGCACTTGTTATTTTGTGAAGGCACTCTTACATGCTTTTGTTGCTCGCAACCGAAGTAGAGATTGGGTTTCGACTGGGGATCTTGAAGAAGTTACTTATAAAGAGGTGATTACTAATCTTTCTGTCGCACTACTTATGTTAGTTGACCCTTTGGTTTTTCTTTTATGCAACCCTTTGATGATTGATTAATATACTGCTACAGGATCTTGAGGCATATAAAGTTGCATGGAATCTTTTAAATGTATTCCTATTATTTAGACTGAACACATTTATTCCATTTTCAGATATCTTAATAATGATATATACATTAAAATGCATGTAATGATATATTATTTATTTATTTTTAATTAGACTTCTTTAGGGCGTTGATGGTCTTCTAGTTCTAGGAGGCTTTGTTGATAGAGGAGTGCAAGGGAAAATTCTTACTCCTAAGTATGCCCGAGAACATACTGTTCCATTTCTTTGCTTGGGGATGCAAATTGTTGTCATTAAGTATGCACGACCTGTTCTTGGTCTTCATGATGTGCATTAGCACAAAATTTAGGGGTAATGAATCTGTTTTGTTTAGTCTTTCATTGTTGGCATGATGCAAATTTCCTCTTTATGCATTCTTCTATTTTTTGCTTGTCTAGAACTTAGGGGTAATGAATATGTTTGTTGTGTGATGGTTCATCATTGTCCAACGGGGTCCTGACTTGTTCCGTAGGTATTTGCATGGGCCAAGTCCACGTTGGGCTGATGGCAACGATTAAAGTGCAAATTCATTGCGTCGATTGAACCAACACAAACCCTTGTTTCAACCATTAATTTTCAATCATTTGTGGGCTTAGCCCACACAAAATTTAGAAAATGCGTTGAATTCTTCTCATTTTTAGTCATTTCAGGTGTTCGTGGGCTTGACCCACGTATACGAAATTATTATATTTCTTTTGTGTTTTTGTCGGTTGAGCCGACGATAAATAAGTGTCAACATCCAATTTTGTTCGGATAACAATGATAAAAATAATAAATAAAAAAATAATTAAAGTTCAATTGAGAAGAATAAATAAATAATTAATAAAATAAAAAAGGTTAAAAATATTTTTTCGTTTGAGAAAGAATAATATCTATGCTTATTTATTTATTATTTTTATTAATTATTTATTATTTATTTTATTTTTAATTTAATTTAATTTTGCTTTTTTTTTGTTTTATTTATTTATTTGTGCTTTTTATTTTTATTATTACTATTATTTTATTATTACATTATTTTTCTTTCTGTCATTATAGTTCCATTTTGTTTTACGTCTCTCATTCTAGTTTAATAAAAAAAGAGAAAAAAAACAAGAAAACAAAAGAAAAAAAGAAGAGAAAGAAAAAAAAAAGAAAAGAAAAAAGAGAAAGAAAGCTAGAGGTAATGTAAGGTCTCTGATATCAGACCAATGCCTCCTATGCTATCATGGTTTTCGGCATTAGGAATGACCTGTAATAGCTAGCTAGCCATGGCCATGATGGCTGAAAGAGGAGGAAGCAACATCTGCTCTCAATCTTATCCCACATCTTGAGATTGGAAGGTGCAGAGAAAAGTGAACAGAACAAAGGAGAGAATGACATAATAAAAATAGGAAGATTCATGAAAGGGGGGATTGATTTTTTTTACTACAGAGAGGGAGAGAATGAGTCAAAATTGAAAACGGAAGCAAAGCTGTTAATGCATTAAGTTTTATTTTCACGGTAAGTGTTCTTAACTCCTTCTTAGCTTATGTTATCGTGATTTGATATTGATATTGATGTTCATGAATGTATGAATTGGAGCTTCTGTTACAGTGACTTAATATTGATGTTCATGAATGTATGAATTGGAGATGATTTGAGGTGAGCATAGTTACATCTGTTATTTATTTTGTTTATTCCCATCACACCTACGAAAAAACAATAAAGAACAGAGCACGATTTTTTTTTATATTTTATTTTATTTTTTATTTTATCTGCCATTGTTAAGACATGTTCTTGTTTCGATTTTGGTATTGTTTGGGTGTTACTACTGCTCGAATGAGTGTTGGAAAAAAAAGTTGAGTTTGGGCTGGTAGACCTCTCTTTACTTTGCGCACCCCTGCTTTAAATCTTTGCACCCCTTCTAGTTTATGTTTTGGATCTATTTGGGTTTACACAACGCACCCCTTTATTTAATGCATACACCCCACATCATTTTATTTCTTACACCTTTGTCCTACTTTATACACCCCACCTGTTTACTTCGTGCACCTCCCACATGTGATAGTCCTGCACCCTCGTACCTTTGTCTATTTGTTTTTGGGCCTGTTGTTGTGTTTACTTTGTGTACCCCCACTAATCACTCATGTACCCCGTATTTTTGTTTTCCACTTTTATTTATTTATATTTTTTATTTATTTAAAAAAAATATATTTGAAAATTATAAAAATAAAAATATAGAAAAAAATAAAAAAAAAAGTTCTCTTTCATTTTTATTTTGTTTGTTCGGCCGCTCGCGTCGTATGACACTTTCTTCCAAATAATTTTAAAAAAATACTAAAAGAATTTTCTTTCCCTTTTAGTGTTTGTTCGACCGCTCGCGTCGTGTGACACATATTTTCAAGTAATTCAAAAATACAAAAAAAATATAAATTTTCAAAATATAAAAACATCAACATTTTCAAACAAACAAGCTTTTTAAGAACTACGTGATCCTTGATTCTCCCCTGTGAGATACGTAGGAGCAAGGTCAGTCCTTGTTAGGTTCACCTCCAAAAAATTAAATCATTTTCGAAATATTTTTTTAATATCTTTTTAAAGAACTACGTAACCCTGATTTCTCATTTTTAATGAGAATACGTAGGACCAAGGTCAACCTTTGTCGGGCCCAAAAAACTAAAAAATAGTTTTGTTTCTTTTATATATGTTTGTCTTATTATTTTTGGGGAAAATTAATATTTTGAAAACCACATCAACTTGTTTGTTTAATTAAGGGTACTGCCCTCGGGCGGGCGCCGTAGGGTGCTAAGACCTTCCTTACGCGAAACCGACTCTCGGATTCAAAAATTTGGTTTTTCATAGACTTGTCTTATTTTTATGGTTTTCCATAGTTTTCTAGAACTAACTATGGTGGCAACTCTAATTCTCTTTTCAAATGCATTTTCTTTTTTAGTTCGCTATCCCGTCGCAATTCCAGTTGTGACAATAAGCAACAAATGTTCGTCCCTATTTAGGTGACGCAAACGAGCTTTGCATCTAGGAAATGGGTGTGGTCCATGTTGTCGTTACTGGACCAACGGCTTCTTCCTCTTTTCGTCAGTTTTACATTTGTGGCGTCCGTTTTTGGCCGACGAATATAACCTACATTCTTTAGTGTATGATTTATATGGTGTACATAAACAGAAAAAGGAAGATATAAAACAATGATGATATAATAGAATAAAGATATAATAAAGTAAGAAAAAAAAGAATTAAACTGTAATCATATTCCTTATTCGATGCATATAAGAAAAATTAACAAATTATGAAAATTATAAAAAAAAAGTACAATTTAACTAAGTTCTTAGAAAAATAAATATAATGGGTATAAATAATTTTCTCTCCTCTTTTTCAACTTTTATAGGTATAAGGTATTTGTATTTTTCTAAATATGGGTTAATGAAGTGCTTTGCATATACTCTTTCTTTTTTGTTCTTCTTTTTTTCTAGTGCTCATCACACCTTATTATGATCGAACTCTAAGTCATTGTTTACAATGCTATAATTCTTATTATAGGAGGATATAATTTTGATATGGTATCAAAGTTCTTTTTTTGGAAGAGGTATGTTGCACGCTTTCTTACTTTTCTTCCTCTCTTGATGGTTCTTATTTTTGTTGCCATCTTGTATGAAGAACCATCTCAAACCATGTCTCTTCATAGTTTCATGTATCTTCACCCAATTGAAAACTCTATTACCACTATTCTCTCTACTGTTCTTAAAGCTAATAATAACTATCATTCTTGGAGTAGATCCATAATTATTGCTCTTAGTGAGAAGAACAAAGTTGAGTTCAGCGATGGAACTGTTCCTAAACTTGAGAAATATAATCCTTCTTATCATGTTTGGCAACTATGCAATAACATGATTCTATGTTGGTTGGTTCACTATGTTTCCATTTTAATTTGCAGAGTATATTCTGGATAGACAAAGCTTAACAAATACTCAAAGATCTCAAATCCTTTTATTTTTAGGCTTGTCTTTTTAATATAATGATTTACAATGTAAATGTTTGTTTTCTTTGACAATGAGATCTCTCAGGTACTAAGTTATTCACCAAGCTTAGGGTGGTATGGAATGGACTGGATAGCTTTAGAAGAAATCATATATGTTTGCATTACCAAATGTTCAAGTATAGTTCATTAAACCATTACTCAAGGTAAACGTGAAGAACAAGTAATGCAATTTTTGTATGGATTGAATAAGGAGTAAAACAATGTGAGATCCCATATTTTGTTGATGGATCCTAGCTAGAATGACAAATTCTTGGAAATAATTTTTTGCACTCATGAACATCAGGTTAACTTTGCTACCACAACATCTTTTTGCAAACATTGTTGTTGTATTGGCCACACTATAGTTGTTTGTCAAAAGAAACACAATTTCCCTTCAAATTATATTGTGACCTAAAGAGCTTTAGGATTTATGTTTTATGAGAAATCTCATTAGTTTTTTTTTTCTTTTTTCCCTTTTTGTAACATAAACCTATTTAAGATAGGTTTGCCTTCCTTTTTCAGTGTAACTTTCAAAGGAATAAACAAAAGCATTTAATTTTCACACCTTTTGTCCCTTTGCTCACAAATTTTTCGTTTTGGTCTTGTCTCTTGCTTGTTGGTTTTCGTCTTGGAGGAAGAAGGAGATATTCCTTTCTCACTCTTTATGCCTTCTTTTATGCAAACAAGCTTTATGTAAAACTTTACTATCTTTTAATCACGAAATAATTTTAATATGGTATCAAAGCAATTGTAAAAACTTTTTTTGCTTCCATTGCCACTTTTCTTTCTTCTTTATAGGTTCTTAGACCTTGCATATCTCTATCATGGAGAATAACACCAATACTAGTGTTGCCACCACAAAGACCTATAACATAGATCAATCCCTCGTCCCTACAAGCCCTTACTATCTACACCTAAGAGAAAACCTAAGTGTTCTTATTTCTCAATCCTTAAATGAGACCAATTACAGTTCTTGGAGCAGAAGTATGAAGAAAGCTGTTTTGCCTAAGAACAAGTTCAAGTTTTTAGATGGAAACATCAAGACTCGTATAAGGGTGATCCTATCTAAGAAGCATGGGTAAGACTGAATGTTACCATTCTTTCTTAGATCATCAACACAATGTTATCTTCTCAAATTGCAGATAATGTCATTTATATTAATAGTGCCAAAGAGTTTTGGGATGAATTAAGAGATAGATTCTCAAAGAGAGATTGTTTTGTGTGTCAGATATTATATAAAATTTTCACTCAATAAAGTTATGAGAGAACTTTGTGGGATGTATATTATACTGATTTGAAAACTTTGTGGGAAGAATTAGATTTTTTAAGACCTATTCCCAACTGTGTTTGTTGAAAACCTTGTGAGTGTGACCTACCTAGAAATTTCATGAAAATTAGAGAAAATGAATATGCCATATTATTCTAAAGGGCTTAAATGATTCCTACAATAACATCAAAATTTAGATTCTTTTAATGGTGCCTTTACTAAACATTAACAAAGTTTTTTCCATCATTATGCAATAAGAAAGGCATACAAATAATTCTGATGTTGAAAGCAAAGTTTTACATCATACTACTAAAAAAAATTACAAACAAGAACAAGGATCTTGGGGAGGAAATGCACAGTGTGTTCAATGAAGCGGAAGAAATCCAAACTATGGAAAGCAATGTTCTTAATACCATAAGATGAATCATAAAAATTGATGAATTTTATTCCAAGCATGGACACCCTCAATGGTACAAACAAAAGAATAACTATAACACCGATAATCAAGAAAGGGGTAACTAGAACAAATATTTGAACTTCATGATAATATGTCTTCCTAAATGTTTCTAGATATAGAAAATTACTTCATCCAAGATGATTGGGTGTGTTAGCATAAACAATGGCTTATATTACCTTAACAATTTTCCTTCTTTTACTGGTTTTAATGTTGGGAACTGTCTTAAAAATATATAAAACCTTTCGTTATATTCATTATTCTTGTGTTGATGCTTATGATATTTGTCATTTTTGTAAGCAACATAATATGCCTTTTTCTAAAAGTGATAGTTATTCCTCTAAAATTTTTAATATGATAAATACTGATATTTGGGGCCCTATATTTCTTTTCTCTATTCATGGTCTTAAATATTTTATAAGCAGTGTGGATAATCATAATAGGCACACATGAATTTTCCTTAGGCATGCTCAATTTCAAACTAGAAAACTTTTATTGAATTTCATTGTTCATATAACAAATCAGTTTGGTAAAGTTATTAAAACCATTAGAATTGATAATGGGCATGATTATTTGTGATACTGATTTGTACAACAAATTTGGTGTAAGTCATCAAAGGTGTGTTTGGACACCCCAACAAAATTTTATTGTGGAATGAAAACACCAACACATCTTACTATTGCTTAGAGCTTACTTTTCCAATGCAATTTACCAAAGTCTTATTGGTGCTATGTTGTTACTCATGCTATGCATCTTATTAATAGAATACCTAGCTATGTTCTTTCAAATAAAACTATATAAATTATTGCATGATGAATCTCCTACTTGTCTCAATTTGAAGGTTGTTAAACTTGATCTGAGAGCTAGGAAATGTGTTTTTTTTGTTCAGAACTGGTATTTAACCTCAAAGGACCCAAATAAGTTTATTGGGGACCAAAATGTTATTGTTTTCTGTCTCGTAGGTTATTTCAAAATCAAGAAAGTCTCTTTGGATGTTCAAGAGCAAGTATATTCATCAAACTTTTGGCATCCTGGTAAGTTCTACGATTTCATAATGGATTTGGGAATATTAGATATGTGTAAAAGTGGTAAAAATAATTACTGTTAGTGTTTTCCGAAAAACTCCGTTGTGATAATCGATTATCTCAGGTGATAATCAATTATCAGCAAATTTGGAAATTTCTATTATGGGGTATGAATTAATAATTGATTATCATTATTTATAATCGATTATCCTGCAAAATTTGAATAAAAAAATTCAAATTTTAACCATTCTGATAAGATTTTCAAATATTTAGACTATTGAAATTTATAAATGAAAATTAGAAAATTAAAGATCATTGTTTTATGATATAATCTTCCCTTATTTAAATAAACTCTTGTTTTTCTCTTAACTTTAGAGTTTCTCTTTCATTTATGGGGAGTCTGATTAAAGAGGAGTATTTGTTCTTGAAATGTTTGTATTTATTAAAAAGGGGAAATATTACATGTAGGGGGAGTTTTATATCTTAAACATTTTTTTAAGTGGGACTTAAGTTATCTGATTTAGGGGGAACTATCTAAAGAATTCATTTTTGATTATGATAAAAAAAGGGGAGATTTATTTATGTTAATATCTTGTGATAACTGGTACCTCTTTAAGGGGAAGATATGTGTTTATTGATGTTTTGTAATACCTTATGTTTTAAAAAGGAGAGAAAAAATATTTATCTTTGATTTGGAATAATTACTCTTTTCTCTTAAGTTGCTTATTAAAAACAAGACATATCAAAAGTCTTCAACACTTGTTTATCATCATCAAAAAGGGGGAGATTGTTGGCAAAAAGAAGAAGATGGACATCTTCCTTCAATAAGGAGTTTTGATGATGATGATGACTTATGAAGAACTATGGAACACTTAACGATGATGAAAAAATGTTGAAGACTTAAAAGGATGCTTCGATTCAAGAGCTACATTAAAGACTTAGGAGTTTAGTTATTTAGGTTTTGTAATCTGTATATGCTATTTAAAATTGTTAAATTAGTATGTCAAGAGTCAAAAAGGCAAAATCCAAGCAATAAAGCACCAAGAGAATTTTATTTATTTGCAAAACTCACTAGAATAATTAATTATCATTGCTGATAATCGATTATCACCTACTGATAATAGATTATCCTAGCTGATAATAGATTATCATAGTGAGAAAAAATGTTTTTATTAAAGTTTCTGTGATAATCGATTATCACTTATGATAATCGATTATCTATGGCAGTTATGACTTAACTTTTCATATTCTTAACCTAATTTGTAAATAGGCTTCTATAAATAAAGTGGTAGGCTTTCATTTGGAAGACACATAAATTAGAGTACTTGAGAACTCTCTATGGGAAGGATTTGAAAAACCTATGGGTAGAGAGATAACTTTCATCAAGTGAGATCTTGAGAGATTGAGTGTTTTTCTGTTACTAAAAGAAGCCAATCATTCTTTGTGTGATTCAAAGAAGGTGTTCATTCCAGTGTGATTCAAGGAAGGTGTGTTCATCCCTTGTGGATTTCAAGGGAGGTGTTTCATCTCTTGTGTGATTCAAGAGAGGTGTTTTCTAAACCTAATCTTTATTACTATTAATTGTAAGTTTGGTTTATTTTAGTGATTAAGTTAATCTCATTTTTGAGAGATTAACAATTGGACGTAAGGTATTTTTATCCGAACCAATATAAATACTTTATGCAATTTTCTCTTTCGTACTCTCTTTATTTTATTGTGTTTATTAAAATAAAGAAAAGAATTTTTTTAATTGAACTTAGATATTGAAAAGGGAAAATTTTAAAAGCACAATTTTATTAAGAACCCAATTCACCATCCCTCTTTTGTTTTTGTCCAAACCTTAATTATTCTGCTGCTTAATTCTACTAGATATAAGGCTAAACTTCTTACTAATGGGTATAAACAATTAGAAGGAATATATTTTCTTCATACTTTTTCTCCTATGGCAAAATTGACTACTTTAAGGTTTCTTTTAGTTCTTGCTGCAACAAAGAACTAGCATTTGTACCAACTTGATGTGGATAATGCTTTTTTGCATGAAAACCTTAATGAAGAAGTCTTCATGACAGCTCCACCAAGACTCAATACTATCAAGACCGGGAAAGTCTATAAATTGACTAAATCCCTTTATGGTGTCAAGCAAGCAAGCCCCCAATGGTTTGCGAAATTGTCTTCCTTCCTCATTTCTATAAGATATATCCAATCAAAGTCAGATTACTCCCTTTTTACACATAAAAATTCTACTACGTTTACCACTTCTTTTGTGTATGTAGATGATGTCATTCTTGTAGGAAATAGTATGAACCAAATTGAGAAAACCAAGATTCTTCTACACAAAGCCTTAAAAATAAAAAAAAAAAGTTAGAAAATTAAAATACTTCCTACGATTTGAAATTACTAGGTCCAAAAAACGCATTCATCTATGTCAGAGAAAATACTCCCTAAATATCCGATCTAAAGTTGGAATGATGGATAATAAGCCTTGCTAGACTCCCCTTATGAGCAACATCAAAGACCTCATTGAAAAGGGAAAACCCTTGGTGAACCCTCAACAATATCGATGTTAATACGAGAGCTTTTATACCTAGTTAATTATAGATCTAATATAACATAATCTATTAATTTGTGTAGGATCCAATAATGTTTCATCACAAGATCGGTCAACATATTCTCAGATATGTCAAAGCCCACCATGCTCTTGGTCTTTTCTTCCCTTTAGATAATGACATACAAATACTAGAATACAATGACTTAAATTAGGCAACATGTCCCAACACTATACGCAACATCATTAGATATTTCATCTACCTAAGAACTTCTTTGATCTCCCAGAAATAAAAAAAGTAGAACATTCTTTCTAGATCTTCCCCAAAAGCCGAATACAGAACCCTTGCCACTATCGTTTGCGAGCTTTAATGGATAAGCTATCTCCTTCGTGATGTCAACATTTCTCTTAACGCCTCTATTGTTATCTACTACAATAGCAAATTTGTTAGACATATCACGTAAAACCCTACTTTGTATGAGAAAATGAAGCACATTTACATTGATTGTAATGTGGTTCCTGGAAAATTAAAAAATAATCTCTTCCGTCTCATTCCTATCAACTCCCACAACCAACTCGTGGATATCTTCACCAAATCACTTCATCGGACTTCCTTCAAATCGATTCTTCCCAAGCTTGGAATGAGGAATATCCATCATTGAGCTTAAAGGACGGGTATTATGACCTGAAGAGTTTTAGGATTTTTGTTTTATGAGAAATCTTATTTATTTTTTTCCCTTTTTCCCTTTTTGTAACCTAAACCTATTTAAGATAGGTTTGGCTTCGTTTTTAGTGTAACATTCAAAGGAACAAACAAAAGCCTCAATTTTCATACCTTTTTCCCTTTTCTCATAACTTTTCCATTTTTGTATTCTCTCTTGCTTGTTGTTTTTTGTCTTGGAGGAAGAAGGACATATTTCCTTTCTCGCTCTTCATGCCTTCTTTTCTACAAACACGTTTTTAGTAAAACTTTACATCTTGTAATCATGAAATAATTTTAATAAATTAAGAAAACATTATTCAAAGAATTGAAAATTTTGTACACATTGCGGAAAGGAATTGGCATACCGTTGACATATGTTATTAAAAATGTGGATTTCCACATGGATACAGATTTAACAATGACTAAAGCAATATTGTAAATAAAATTGATGTTATCAGTGAAACTACGAATGATTCCACTCAAGGAAGTGTAAGAAACTCAAGATGTTTCTTTATCTCAACAATAATATCAAGCTCTCATGTCTCTTATACAACAATCAAGGAAATTTTGGGTTTGCACAAGTCAGTAAGATAGGATTAATAACCTTTTACCCTCTTTAAATTGCAACACCAAAAGGTAATATGCATTATATCATTAATCATGCAAAATTAAAAAATAAAACTTCATGTATTATAAACTTAGGGTCTATTGATCATGTTACTTCTTCTCACTCATTTTTTTTTTCATATACATCTATCAATATTACCATGGTTAAATTACGTAATGATGCATAAGTCTTTATTGTACACATTGGAGAATTTTTACCTAATTGATGTGTTGTGCGTATTTACATTTCCATGATCTTATTTTTATATTTAAACTTCTATCTACTCATAATTATAAATTTGTTTTCTGCCTTCACTTCTTGTATCATCCACGATATGAAAAGCAATGAGAGGATTAGTGTAATTGATCTTAATGTTAGCTTATATACTCTTAAATGTTGTTCAATCTAATTATGTGAATTTCATATTATTTAAAATATTGACTTTTGACATACTAGAATGAGACATATGTTGACAGACTTATTATGAAACAATAACATGCTTTCATTTTCAATAATAAAAATATCATTTGCAATACTTATCATCTTCTAAAATATAAGAAGTGTTACTTTTGTTAAAATAGGTGCAACTCAATATTTCACAACCAAGAGGAAGATAAATTGGATGTTTTCAAACATTTACTATTTTTAGATTTCAATAAAATATTTTCGGAAACTTTTGAATCAATCAATAAGGTTTACGTGATGCTTACACTACAAAAAATCCCAACATTATTGGCGGATTATTACCGACGGATTAAAATCCGTCGGATATTTGTTTTTATCGACGAATTAACCGATGGATTTATACGTGGAATTTACATCCGTTGGTAATTCGATGACAAAAGATATGGGATAAACCATCTGCCGGTAAGTTGTTTGACATTTACCGACATTGTGTTTCGTCGGTAAATCCTTCGGTAAGTGGGTCAACTGCAAAAATTAAACATCGCAGCTTCTCTTTCCCAAATAAAAAAAAAACTTTCGCTAATTCAGTTTTTCTCTTCTCCACCAAATTCACTGTCGCTGGAGGGAATTCCACTACCACCGGAGAGTAGAAAAGAATGACGGTGTTGGTGTTGCCAACGAACCAAACGTTGCTAATGCGATTGCTTGTGAGTAATCCATGCGGTGATGCTGCTACTGCTACAATCTTTATGCCGTCGTGTCATTGACAAAGAAGGTGTTGCTGAGTAGGGATTTTCTCTCTTCTTTTCACCATTCCATCCATCTTTTTTGAATTATGGTATTGTTTTCTCTGTTAAAAACAAGGAGGTTGTGGGGGAGGCACAGAGAGTTGGTAGAGTCTTGGCGTCAACGCGAGGCCGCGAGGGAGGCTGCCAAATTTGTACTTGCACCGTCGAGGCAGGTAAGTTATAGTGTCTGAGAATGTACCCTTGTCAAATTTGTGTTATGTTCTTCAATTCTGAGTTATGGTTGTTTAGCTGCCTTTGAATGAATTTTTATGCTTGCATCTTGTTTCTTTCATCACGCTCACATGATTTCTGGACAACCAAAACTAATAATTGAACTAAGGATGCATTCTACTCCTGATTTCTTAGTTTTTTTTTTGTTGTATTTTGTTTCAATTGTGTTTTGTATTGGGTTTGAGTAGTCAAATTGAATTTTTTTTAACGTGAGTGCTGCCAAGAGTTTCTGTGGCTGTATTTGTCCTTTTTGCAAATTTTCTATGGTGTAGTGGGAATGATTCACGAACCTGGCTTGTAGTGTTCAGTGCATGGGTTTATTAGGGTGGCCATGCATTTATGGGATGTGTTATGTGGTCCACATGATATAACTGTGCCTGATTATTTTTATTGTGTTCCTATGGGAAATCTTGCTTTCTTATAGTGTATATATGAGACCAAATGATGGTGTCACAAATTTCATATTTAAACATTAATTTTTGGTGAGGTTCAAGATATGCTAAAGGTATTGTCCCATGTGTTCAATCTAATGTGTTGTTTGTTTGCTAAGTAACCCTACTCTTGTTTCTATTGTAAATTTTTGGCCATCATATTAATCTTTTTCATAACTTTCTTACTTGGAAGGTAATGATCTTAATTATATATGTTGATGATAGGATTCTGACTTAGGATGATCCTTGCGAAAGTGAGATAATTGAATAACTATTTGGATACTGAAATTGAGATGGACTTGGGGCTGATTTATGGACTTGGGCATATTTATAGACTTGGGGTAGATTTATAGCAAGGATTGATTAACTTCTGCTGCATATAATTTAATGAACCTGTTTATAACTAGTTTGAAGATTTATAAAGTGATTTTGGCAGATTTATAGAATTCTCTAGTCCCTATTTTGGCATATTTAATCAATCTACTGCACATAACTTCTTTTTAGCTTTGTATAACTTTAATTTCTCACATGTTGTTTGTTACTTTGTTTGACCCATTGGAGTTTTACTTACTTATTAATTATGTTTGTTTCTAATTTCACTTTGGTCTTAGAAATGATGTGCCTACTTGAGAGTTTTTGGTTTATTTGATCTACTAGGTGCCAATTTGATTGCGATTAATTGGAGAAAGACTATTCTCAAATTGGACTTCAATTGGGCAGTCTTGGTGATTAAATTTTGGTGATTCTGGTATGAGTTCTGAACTTATTGTTTTGAAGAAGCCTTGATGTCTTTGGTTTGTGTGTTAAAGTTAGTGTTAACTTTTAAATTCAACAAGTTGTGGGAGTTTGTGTCTACTTTTTTTAGTCTTACATACATCCACTAACACCCCTTGTTGTCAAGTAGCTACTCAAGTTAAAAATACCCGAGTCAATACCAACCACGATTTGTGTGCAATTGTTTTGTGTGTAGCTGTTGGATTCCACGATTTTAGATTTCCAACAAAATTTCAACAATTGTTTTGGTCCTTTTATCGTGCACACAAGTGACCAAACACATTTAGTCTTTTATTCATCTAAAGGAATCAAAACTAGCCATAACTGAATGCACTAGATTTACTAACTAAACTAATTCTAACTAAACCTGTAAGATTTACATAAAACTTAACTTCTTCTATGTAGACTACTTCCTACAAGTTTAAAACACTCGAATAACAATATAATTGATACTAAGTGCTAAGAAATATGTAGCATGCAAAATTTCACCTCCAAACCTAGAAATCCTCCCTACACTAAGTCAAAACTAAAAATGCTCTAGAAATCTATATATCTTTAATTTCCTTCCTAAAATTGAACCTTACCACATAATTTCACTATCTAAAGCTAAGACCTTACTATAAAACTACTCAAGAAATCTATGAATGTTTAATTGCACTAAATGTATATAAGAAAGTGTAAATAAATTGTGAAACAGGTTTAAAGTGGTGAAATAAAGGTATGGATAAACTCAACTTCTAAAATATACAAAAGACTCAAATTCTTCTATATAGACTACTTCATACAAGTTTAAAATACTCAAATAACACTAGAATTGGTACTAAGTCCTGAAAAGTATGTAGCATGCAAAATATCACCTCTTTGCTCAATTTGTTCTCATTATTTTCTACTGCACTTTGTCAACCTTATCTTCTAATGTATCTTACCATTGAAGGTTTGTAAGATACGAAATAGAAATTTGTAATCATAGGTTGTCTTTCATGTTGGACTTAAGTAGTAATAAGTTTATTACTTAAGTCTCATGTTCTTTCACTACCACAAAAGTAACACTCTCCCTATTTGCCTTGTCACAGAACATGGGAGAGTTCCCAGCCACCGTCGCTGGGTGTGTGAACGTTGTTATAGTGGTAGGAGAGGCTTGAAGGAAACTTTTGTGATAGGAGTTGAAAAGTTTATACAAACTGCTCGACAATATAAATATTATGCTCTTGAGGAAGGGATTAGATGTCCTTGCGTCAAGTGTGAATGTACACATATTTTGAAAGACGGGGAAGTTAAAGTTCATCTATACAAAAAAGGATTCATGCCAGATTACTAGATTTGGACATTTCACGTTGAAGAAGTGCCCTTTGTTTATTCTAATGAACATGAAACACATTTCCTAGTTCAAGCACGATTGATCATATCTCTGAGATGAAACAAGCTATGTATATGCAAGAGATGTTGAATAATGCTCTTGGCCAACATGCTTCATTTGAAGAAGCAGACAATAATCGTTTAGAAGAGTCTCCAAATGAGTTCACTCAGAGGTTTTACAATTTATTAGTAGAGGCAAATGAACATGTATTTGAAGGGGCCATAGAGTAAAATTTGTTAGTATGCATTAGACTTTTGTCCTTCAAATCCAACTGGAACGTTCCCAACCAAGCATTGGACAACATTGCAAAAATCATTTTGGATCTAACACCACCAAATAAATCTTTGCCCAACAATTAATATGAAGCAAAGAGATTAGTTCCAAAGTTAGGATTTGAGTCTAAGAAGATTGATTGTTGTGTGGTTGTATGCTTTTCTATGACAATGATAATGGGAAAAAAGATGCATCTTTGCTCCAATGCAAATTTTGTAGGCAACCTTGATACCGCATAATCCATCCAGGCCAAAGCAAAACAAAAAACCAATTCCATTGAAGTCCATGTTCTACTTGCCTATAATTCCAAGACTACAAAGAATGCTTGTTTTAATGCAAACAACACAACATATGACATAGCATGATGAGAAAAAAATACAATGCATGCTACGTCATCCATCTGATGGGCAAGCTTGGAAGCACTTTGATCAAAATCATCCATCCTTCGCTAGTGATCCTCGTAACATTCGACTTGGAGTATGTTCAAATGGATTTAATTCGTACATTCAGACATCGTCATCACCCTATTCTTGTTGGCGTGTGATTGTTACTCCTTACAATATTCCACCTGAGATGTGTATGACTAAGCCTTATATGTTTTTGACGTGTCTAATACTAGGTCCATCTGATCCAAAGGCATCGATAGTTGTTTATCTAGAGCCTTTGATTGATGATTTTAATAAGTTGTGGAGTGGTATTTGGACCTATGATATTTCAGGGAAGCAAAATTTCCTAATGAGGGCAGCTTTGATGTGGACTATTAATCAATTCCATGCATATGGGATGTTATCCAGTTAGAGCACACATGATAAATTAGCCTATTCTCATTGCATGGAGCACACCAAGTCATTCACATTGAATTATGGTCAGAAAAGTTGTTGGTTTGATTGACATCGTCGATTCTTGCCCAGTGACCATCTGTTTAGGGGAAGTTGAAATGGATGGGCCACCTCCGAGGTTGACTCCATCTCAACCTTGGAGAAGAGTGAAACATTTTCCAAAAGTGACTAAAAGTGGTGTGACAAGGATGGATGGTTATGGAGAGTGGCATAATTGGACTAAAAGAAGCATCTTTTGGGATCTTCCATATTGGAAAGATAACTTGCTTAGACATAGAGCTGTCAAAATGGGTAACCTGGCCCGACCGGGCTCGACCCACCATGGGTTAATGATTTAATAAGCCAACCCAACCCGACTCACTTTTATCGAGCCAAAAAAATTTGAATCCGACCCGGCTCACCACGAGTTAGCGGGTTACACGGGTTGGCTCACAAGTTCACTTAATTAAAAAAAATACAATTTTTATTTTTTTTCAGTCAAAACTAAATTGTAATTCTACTTAAAATCTAAATAAACTTTAATACAATCCAAATACAAACAAAATAAAAAAATAGAAATTATTTATGTGTTGGCTAAAAAAAATAACCTAACATAACTCAAATGTAAAGTCCAACTTAATGAAAAACACTTGTGTGACCCTTTTATCTGCGGGTTGGTGAGCCAACCCGGCTCACCACGGGTTCAACCCAGATGAGCCGGGTTCTAGATGAGTCGGGTCAAAAATCAACCCGTATTGAAATTTGTAAAAAAAATTCTACCCAACTTGGTCCAAACCCGTGGGAGCCGGGTTGGCTCGCGGGTCGCAACCCATTTTGACAACTCTACTTATACATAATCTTGATGTCATGCATATAGAAAAAAAAATTAACAACATCTTCAACACAATGATAAATGTTAGTGGCAAGACAAAAGATAATGACAAAGCAAGAAGAGATTTAGCTTTATATTGTCGGTGCAAAGACTTGCAGTTGAAGTCACAAGTGAACGGGAAGTGGGTAAAGCCAAAAGAAAATTACAGCATAACAAAAGATGAAGCTAAAATAGTTTGTCGTTGGATAAAGGTTCTTAGGTTGCCAGATGGTTATTCTTCAAATTTGGCAAGATGTGCTGATATTGAAAAGGGTAGTATTCACGGTATGTAGAGTCATGATTGTCATGTAATCATGAAGACATTACTCCCTATTGCGTTCATCTCGTTGCTAATGCATGTGTTAAATCCTCTAATAGAAATTAATCGATTCTTCAAAGACTTGGGCTCAATGACATTGAAGGAAGATTCACTAAGAAAACTTGAGGAAAATATTCCTCCTATTATTTGCAAATTGGAAAGAATATTCCCTCTAGAAGACAGTGATGATGACGATGATGAAGACAATTACGAAGTCATGAATGATGACAATGATGATGATTAATTTTTAATATTTGTATTTGACAGTAATCATTGTTGTGTAGTTGTAATTTGACCTTTTATTTTTTAATATATATACTTGTAATTTGACATTAATATTTGTACTTGACATTCATCATTAGTTTTTCTAATAGTATTCATTGAAAATAGTTTACAATGTCATATGGTAGTCCACCTAATCCTGGTATAGGGAAAGAGATAGCAAAACCAAAAGCAAAGAGGGCACAAAAAAGGTCATGCTATATGATAAAAGTTCCTCCTTCAAGACCATCCACATCCACTCCACCCACTATTGCTGACACACATAGTGCACCCCTACAATTCACCTCCCTAGCTCTTACACTGATGCCATTACCATCCTCATTTGTACCTATTGTAGAGGCCACACTGCCTCCTGTTATGGTACCCACACCACCTTCTGTTAGGGTACCCACACCACCTCTTATTGTGGTGCCCAGTCCACCCCCTATTGTGGTACCAAAACCTTCTTCCTCACCCTCTATTACTGCTATACCTTCTCCATCATCAGTCCCTTCACCTATTATTCTTGCCAGTTCAAATCCTACTGATGTAAATGTTGTTGTTGTTGACCCTCCTCCCCATGAACGACTGATGATTGAACCTTATGGGAAAGGGTAATAATAACTTCTCCCATCTTAAAAACTAATTTGTTTTACATGACTTGTTGTACCTAGCCCTTTTGTGCATGAATTTTCATTAATCCATCTACAAGTTTTATCCTTCTAGAGTTGCTTCCCAGGTCATCATAAGGTTTATTAAGCAACAATATATGACTACTTGACCATTATGGGGAGCAGTACCTCCAAAAGATAAAGATCATTTTTGGCAATGTTTTAAGGTAAACACATAATCAACCTTATTCCCTTTTAATAACTATGTATGTTAAGAGTGTAATGCAATTGAGGATTTGTACTTGATTGATTGTCGTAGAAGGTTCAGTGGAGACTTAAGCATGAAGCTCAAATTCATACAAATTTTAACTCTAGAGCTTCACATAGGTTGTTTGAGATGTTTAGAGAGGCCAATAATGTAGGACAATCCCCTTAGTAGCATGGGGATTATGTGTGGAATCAATTGTTGACACATTGGAATTCTCCATCCTACCACAATAAATGTGTTACAACCCAAAGGAACAAAGCTTCCCCCAAGGGTGAGATCCTACACACAAGCGATTCCATTACCACTCATGAGCATGCCATTCGTATAGTAAAAACCTTCTGTGTCAAGTAATTCATAACTTAGAAGTTTAAAAATTCATGCTTAAAAAGTAACACCATATTTTGTTTTACAAGCATAGGAGCTTGGACGACATGTGCACATTGATGAGGTATTTCAACAAACTTATCTCCGTAAGGCATCTAGTGAGTATGTTGATGAAAGATCTCAAAGGACCAATGTGAGCAAACATTTTCATTTGTTTCCCATAAAAGTATAATTTTGACCTTATTTCACTAATACCTTCTTGTTTACTTAACAGGAAGAATTTGAAAATAGAATTTCACAGGTCGGATCTAAGCAAGGTTGTGTTGTTGCATCAGATCCCAATGTTGATCCTACAACGAAAGACACGATTAGAACTTAGTGTTGGGTTGAGGTTGTTGGTGGAAAGAATAAAGGAAGAGTATATGGGGCAAGCCAACTTGCTGCAAACACAGGTGCAAGTGGTAGCCTCAAGTACCAACCATCTTCTTCCACTTCTAGTGTTGAGGACGTTACGTACCTCAGACAAAGACTAGAAGCCCATGATTAGGCTTATGAGGAATTAAAAGGCCAGTTACATAACTTACACAATCTAGTCTTGACATTGCTACCTCTTGACCACCTTGCCCTTTAACAACCTTAATCCAACCTAACACCGTCCCAACAGCAGCCTGCACTAGTCCAGCCTCCAGCAGCCCAGCAAGCACCATTCCAACTCGCATCAGTCCAGCCCGCAACTTTCTAACCCACAGTAGTCCAGCCCAATCCAGAGGACTCTGATTCTATGACTACTTAGACTATCAGGACCATGTATAAGAGTTATTGAGGACTACTTTTTAGTTTGATTGAGTAATAAGTATTTGATACTTTCAGTTTATGTTTACATACATACACATATTATGTTTAATTACTATCGTGATGTTTACGTTTTAATGTTGGAGTTGAATTACATATATATCTGTTTAGAATGTATATAAGTTTATAATTGGCAAGTCTCTTTCTGAATAATTGTGAATTATAGGTCTAGTTTGTTGTGTGTGGTTAACAAAGCAAATCAAAGCAGACTTTGTACTTTGAACAATATATACCGATGGACGTGTCCATCGAAAATTGGCGTAATCACATTATCGACGAATGCTAGATCCGTTGGTAATTACTGACGAATATATCTAGCATCCGTCAATAATTTTTACAGATGAGCCTGTTTCTGACGGATTATTAGTCGTCGAAAATTCGTCAAAAATTACAACTTACTAACGAATATCAGGCTTTACCAACAGATATTACCATCAGAAATACACGATTTTCTTCTAGTGTTAGGATTTACAACCTTTATAAAAGAAGCCATGAACCAAAGATAAGGAGAGAAAAACAAAACACAACCAAATTATACTAATTTGATTCTTTAAGAATCTACATCTAATTTCTAGCACCCATAGCTAAAGTATCATTATATCAAATAGAGTTTACAAGATCAATAGATCACCTAATCAATCCTAAACTCTAAGATATGAAAACCTTGATAAACTTATCAAGAACAATACACTAATATGAGTATACACACATTTTCACAGACTCAATTACCATACAATGATCACAACATATAAGAAATGAAATTAAGTAAAATGGAATCAATACACATGGTTATGCAGATTTTACAGATTCACCCTATGCCAAGCCAAGATGCATTAGATTCAACACATTCTTGATCAATTTTGAGGTTTTCCAGTAAAAAACAAAAATAGTGCTCCGAGGAATCTCTAATTACTCTCTCTGAATAATTGTAAAAATGAATTGTTCTCTTTTTGAGATAAGAACTTTAGTTTTTAAAGTGGAAGGCAATTTCTTATAATATTACTTGATTACATTAATGAGGTAATTGATTAAGTATGTTCATATTTAATTTCCAGAAGAATTGAATCTTTCTGTAATAATCGATTATATTAGTGTTATAATCAATTAATTCACAGAACAGAAATAATTTTCTAAGTTTACACAATATTAATCAATTAGGTCATTTACTTAATTAATTATTTTGCTAGTTAAGTGAGTTATCTTTTTAAAAATACACTCATTTCATGTCATTTTAGTTCATAAACTATTAAACCTTGATTATATTAATTCTAATAACATTTAAGTTTGGCTTTACAACTTTCCTCGATACTATTTCTAATAAAATACTCTGGCACACACCTTATGCAGCCTTTGTACCTTTGTTTAGATGGACATCATGAAAAACAAGAAGCTTCAAGCCAAATCAAGATCATTGTGTACCAAGGGCAACACCTTTCCTTTCCTTTTTGTTATTATCATCCTAGTCATTTTTTATATGATTCATATAGATATTTGACAACCCTGTTTTATTTTGTGTATGGACATAGATAATTTTTTTATTATTGTTGATGATCACACGCATTTCTAAAGATGAGAGACTAAATTGGTCTAAAGTTTTGAAGAGGGACTGATTGCTATTTTCATTGAAAGTTAAGTGACGAAAAACATATTTAACCCTACAAGGAAATGATATCGATGTTTGCATTTTTGTAAGCATATGCAGTTCAATGTTTCTCATGTTTTTCATGAAGGAAATCAATGTGTTGATAAGTTAGCTAATTTAGCTTTGATTCATGGAGAATAATATAAGTGGTTTAACGCTTTACCTCCATATATTTATTTACATTTTTTTCATAATAGACATAGTTTGCGTATGTTTTGTGAAGTGTAATTTTTATCATGGGGTTTAGTGTGGTCCCCCATGTGTTTTATATTCTTTTATTTTATTTTATTTTTTTAATAAATTTCATGTGATGACAAATGATTGATGGACTTTAAGTTAGCTAATTTAGCTTTGATTCATGGAGAATAATATAAGTGGTTTAATGTTTTACCTCCATATATTTATTTACATTTTTTTCATAATAGACATAGTTTGCGTATGTTTTGTGAAATGTAATTTTTATCATGGGGTTTAGTGTGGTCCCCCATGTGTTTTGTATTCTTTTATTTTATTTTATTTTTTTAATAAATTTCATGTGATGACAAATGATTGATGGACTTTGGAGTGTCAACATAACAGAGATGTCAACGTTCATAGTGATGTCTATCATGACTTTATTTGGAACATACGTTAAATTAGGAGTTACGATACTTTTATATATATATATATATATATATATATATATATATATATATATATATATATATATATAAAAATATATTATTTATATATTATTATATATTTTTATATAAATATATATTATATATATTATATTTTTATTTTAAACAAATTATTAAGTTTTTTAAAATTAATATTGTGATTCAAATTTTTTTCTTTATAAAATATTTGAATAATAATCATAATTTGTCTTTTAACGTTTTAATTATCATTATAGTTTTTAAATTTGTTGTTGAATATATATATATATATATATATATATATATATATATATATATTTATATATGTTTTTATATTTTTTTATATATTTTTTTTTTTTTTATAAAAAAATTTTTTTTTATAATATATATATATATATATATATATATATATATATATATATATATTAGAATATGGTAATATATTTTTCAATATCTTTATTAATTTTAAATAAGAAAATTATTTCATAAAAGTAATAACACAGTGAATGAATGAATTAAGTACATTGAATAAAATATTATAATTTGTAACACTTAAAGACCTCCAAAAGAATTTCATTTAAAAATGTCCCAAAATAATATTGGCAATTTGACAAATATATGGGATAATATGAGCTATTTATATTGAATCAATTATTTTCATTAATATGGTCTATTCGTGAATTAGTTTTTAGAACTTTTGCATAAATTTTGATGCAGAAATCCCATAAAACTTGCAACAATTTATTATTGTAATTACACTTCGATGGATAGAGAGCTCTATAAATTCCACATTCCACATGTGTTATGTGCTTTGCATCATTAAATCTGCTATCTTCTATGGTATATTATACAATCAAAGTTTATAAGAGTGAAGATTTGAAATTGAAAAGCATATTAAAGGATTTCAATAATTGTGACAATGGCTAGAAATAGTCCTTATTTCCTTTTTATGTTTATGTTTTCATATGGTATATTTTGTCTTTTGATTATCCTTTTTGGATTATTTATTTGTGATTTGCTTTGCGTTTGATGTCAGATCTGACATTTGTCTACGTTGGTATTAATATTGATGAGGTGGTGCTAACCCATTATTGTGTGTTGCTCTTATGGGTACAAAAGGTCTTGGATCATCAATACCACGACCCTTCGAGCTAGGCTAAAATCGCTCTCAGGAATTCAAGATCTATTTTGTATACTCATGTAGTACAGAATGTTGTCGCTCGCTGATGGTAATGACCATTTTATTTTTCGGACAATGGGTGTGTGGATTATTTCGAGATTAAAAATGAATCAAAATGCACATTTTAATTTTATTTATTTTTTAAATAATGAAGAGTGTAGAATTTTGTTTCATATGTACTAAAAACGAATTTTTAACATGATTTTATTGTTTCTCGATTGAGGCGTGGGTTTGATTCGTTATAGCAATCTCTTCTAAATTAAATTGGAAAAACTTTTACCTGTTACTTGACTACATTGTAGGGGTTAATAAAAATTGTATATGTTGCACATTTAATTTAAGAATATTATTATTTATTTTTATTTATAAATAATGTTGATGCAAGTATTTATTTTAAATATTTGAGTGGTGATATAATTTTAATAAATTAGAGAATAGTCACAATATCTCCAGTTGAGTGATATTTATAATCACAAAATAAACATTAATTGTAATTAATTGCATGTGATGTGATGAACTTTTACCCACAATTTCTTATATCTATATGATTAATTAGGATAAAATATTGGATTATATTTCTTAAATTTTCCACATGAATCGAGAAAATGAACATGGTCTAATAACTTTACCATATAGTTATACTAAGACATGTTTGCATTGCTAAAACATAATGTTTGTTCAAGTTTCATATTTCTTAAATTTCCCACATGAATTGAGAAAAGGAACATAGTCTAATATAACAAATCAAATGGCTAGCTACTATAGTTTTGTAAGTTACATATTCAATCAGTTGAATTAATTTTCAATCGACAAATTTCACTTGTTGAATATACTTACTAGTAGTCTATATAAACTGGTTTTGTGAAGAGAGCAAAAATAGTTACTATTTTGAGCGTGAAATCACTCTAAACTTTTGGAAAATTCTCTCTTTTGGGATACACAATTATGCACCTGTTCGTGAAGAATCTTTGAATTTCTTAGAGAATTTTTGATTAGTTTTGAGACTTGGAGAAAGATGTTTTGTTGGCTAGGGAAAGCCATCATCCAGGTTTGATCTTTCCCAAGTTTTTGGGTTATGCCTAGTAAATTTCCAGGTTTGCAAGTGAGATCTTGTTGTGCTTGTTGAGACTCTTATTGGATTTAACAAACTTGGCATTTGTTTTTGTATATTTTGAAAATTTAATCTTGTGGATTATGTAAATCTTTTGAAATAGGTCAAGTCAAGCTCAGATTGCCTTCTATCTGGATGTAACATAGTTTCGAGTGAACAAATATAAAAATTTGTGTGCTTGTGTTTGAATCTCTCTCACTTTGCTTTGTTTTTTATATAAATTTTCAAGAAATCTGGTTTTAATAATCTTTGTATGGTTCTTGAGTGATTTGACATAATCTGAGGTTGTATCTTTGTGTGTATGGCTAATTAGAATAATCTTGATAGGTTGTTAATATTGTTTCTGAGTTAATCATCAAATTCATGTTTCTGCAGAATTTCTTAATATTTCAATCCCTCTTTCTAAATTTTAATCTATTGAAATATATTGATTTGTCTAGTTAGGTCTTTGTTTAATGAAATCAATCTATTAACTCTGCTTTAAATCGATTAAAAGTGCATTATTCAAGAGTAATTGCATACTGACTTTTTGGTTGTTTTGATTCAAGTAAAGGTGTTTTTACAAGTTTAAAAGGAACCAAAGTTTTCAAAAACACCAATTCACCCGTCCCTTCTTGGCTAATTACATCTTTTTGTACTTATAGGGATCATTGCGAGAGATAGGATGTTGAATATTTCAATCATACAATTATGGTGCATGTAATATTTTTCATTGTATTCCATATTTAAATCTTGGAATTGCTACTTTTTAGTTTGTACCTAATTGTCTTGTTATAGTTACATTGACAATCATTTTGGACCAAGGTCGGGCTTCCACATATTGATTTATTGAACTTTAGACCATTCAAGCTTCTAGAAACACACGTGAACACAAGAAAACTTATTTGCAAACATGGATGGTTGAATTAAAAAGAGATATCTACTTTGCATCCTACATTGATGAGTAGGTGTTACTGAATGTGATAGTTTATGAAGTATTGTTAATTATTCAACTAACTACTTGTAATTGATGGTAGGTGTTCCTGCAGAAGAACAAGTAAGATGGATTAGGCACAAGCGTCACCTTACCATGTAGACCGCTATCTCCTCAGTTGGCCTCTTCCCGGTCGATACATGTTAACTTGAACCTAGGAGGGGTTACCTGCAGAAGAATCTCCGAAGCTCAAGTAAGTCCAAGTTCTCCTAAAGTCAAATCAGTGATTAATGAATGCGTACCTTTAAATGATGGGGTCCACACGTATTTATAGAGCATTAATGACGTTTGACCATTTCATGGGATGGGCCTTGACTTGGGCTCTAGGTGGGGCTTGCGAGTGGGCCAGGGCCCAAGCCTAGGCCCTTAAGATTTATTGAATGCGGGGGTTTCATCATACTGAGTGTATTGAAGTGGTCGGCTTAGGCTGTAACCTTACCAGATATGCTCGAGTAGTCGGTCTAGACCGACTACTTGCCTTGATGGCTTATGTTGGTGATATGAGGTGCAGGTT
>Ga0214545_1003016_pt1 | contig 32378 bp, 14 predicted proteins | sample CNSS4metaG_FD_160064 | JGI IMG/M metagenome (GOLD analysis project Ga0214545, IMG submission 160064) | Root nodule microbial communities from cowpea collected in UCLA plant growth center, Los Angeles, California, USA - CNSS4 | ecosystem: Host-associated > Plants > Roots > Nodule | place: USA...
AAAAAAAGCAGAAAAACTGTGACTATTTTCTTATTGACGCAAAACGTTCCGATCGAAATTCTAAGGGAGAGAGAGAGACCGTGAGATAGACGAGGAAGTTGAAAGGGTTCTTCTGCTTCCATGACACTTCTCTTCAGGGTTCAGAGTGATGATGACCGAAAACGTCTGGCGGTAAATGCAAATTGAATTTTCGATATCAAAATCAAAACCGAGGGAGGAGATTTTATTATTGGGAGTATATATATATATATATTCATTTTCTTTCTTTTGTTATAAATGTGTGTTTTTTGTTTTTTTTATTTACATTTTTAAATTTAAATTCATTGTGAGTGACCTTCATGAAACAAGTGAGATTTTATATAATATTTTAATTCCTCCAAAAATTTGCTGTCATTATTTTCCTTTTTTGGGAGTTCATTTTAATATAATATATTAATACTTGTTTTAGAGATTTAAGAAAAAAAAATCAGGAATTTAGTTTAAAGTAAAATATTATGATATTATATTATACATTTAGCCTTTCATGGAGATAAATTTTACAAGGTAAAAGGTAAAAATTCTGAAAAAAAGGAAAACTTATAAGTCTTTAGTTTTTATTTCATTAAAAAAATTAATTTATCTAAATCTCTTTTTCGTTTTAAATCTTTTGTATATTAAAATATAATTTTTTTTTATAACATAATACAACTTCGAGGAGAGAATATCGTGAAGATTAAGTTGAGTTAATGAAATTTTTTAATTAATTTTTTACTAAGATTTAATTTCATTTCTTCCTAGTTTAAGTATTTTGTTAAGAGAAGATATTATTGGTATAGACTTTGACATCTGGATGTAAAAGGCTTGACTGGGTTATCAAAGTGAATAGAGAAAGTATTTTGTATAGAGAGATTTTTTATGTTTTCTTGAAGATTTAATCATGTAGATTAAGATATTGGGTAACATGAAGATAAAAAGTTTGTGCATGAGGTTTTTAGAAATTAGGTTAATAAATTACCCTAACATATTCCTTATTAAGTTAGGTGATAGTATGTATTACAACATCTATATCTATAACAATATATATAAAAAGGATTTCCTCTTTTATCTCCACATTTCAAGATATCAATTTTATCTTTTAAAATAAAATTATTTATTAAATTTTTGAAAATTGACCATTACTTTTACAAGTCTTTTATAAAACGGTCTATATGTACTTTTTCTCTTTTTCTTTATTTATCAACAGTTATTTTCTCATTTTTTCTGATATATTTCACTTTATTTTTAACAAATATAATTTTATTTTATATATTAACTTAATAACATTATAATATCATCACCTACTAATATAATATCACGCATATTAAAAAATACGAACACACAGGTGTGATAGCGTTAAGGGTGGCAATTAGGGCCTGACCCGTTGGGCCGACCTACAGGCCCACGAAAAAATGCAGGGCGGGCCAGGGTAGTAAGCCCGCAGGCCAGCAGTGGCCCGACCCATATAAAAATTGAAAAAGAAAAAAAATTTGCATTTGTGTATATTAATTACTTTTTTTATGGACTTTTGCATTAATGTTTCAAAATCTTGTTAACTGGAAAGGACAAGTATTATGTATTTTTTTAATGTACTAAAATTTAAAGAATACATTGTGTGTGTCATAGTATGAATATGAATATGATAAAAATGTTGAATTATCAATTTATCATCCAACTCCCCAAAGTTTTTACTTAATTTTGTGAACTTCTTAAAGTTTCCCAATTTTTAAAAATTAAAAGTTTTAACAAAAAAATAAAAAAAAAAAAAAAAAAGCAGGTCAGCCCACAAGCCAAGTGCAGGGCGGGGCGGTCAGTGTTTGCAGCCCGCATAAAGTGTGCGGGCGGAGCAGGCCAGGCCTAAACGAGTCGGACTGGCCCGCATTGCCATCCTTAGATAGCACATGTGTTTACGCTAGTGTTTAATAAAGCCCTTCCAAAATACGTTGAATGTCATAAATTATATTGTTTCATTGAGATGCTAGTGAAGATTTTCGTATTATTGGTTGGAAGTTTTTCAAAATTAATTTATTGTGTATGTGTTCTTTATGTTACAAGTGTGGTGTGAATGATATATGTGTATTTATACACACACAAATACATACATGAAATACATACATGTGTGTCTATGTATGTGTACGTATATCATATTGTATGGATGATATAGGAAAAAAATAATAATTCACTTTGATCTATTGTAAAATGTTATGATTGTATTTTGTACAAGAATAGGTTATGTTGCTGGTAGCAATAGAGGAGATACTCATAGCTAAAAGGATATTTTAATTTTCTCTAGTAGCGGGGTGATGTGTATTTATGTTTATATAACATGTTCTGGGAACTTAAGGTTCCACTGGGTTGTTTATTAATGATATAATTACAACAGTAGATGTGTATGTTTTAGTTAGTTATGTTCGATTAGCATTATCCGATTAAATGAGTCATTACATTAGTGGTATCAAAGTAATTCAAACCTTAGCTAAAAATGTGGAGATTGAATATTATTATGTTTTTGTTGTGTGAAAATGTATTAGAAGTGATGAAAGAAATTTGACTAGAATGTCATGTGGAGATGATGGTACTAGCCATAGAGATGATGGTCACTACATAGTAGCAACAAAGTGTCATTATGGGACAACACATAACATACTGCATTGCATCAACTTGAGACTGCTACATGCTGAGACAATTCCACTAATTTATCACCAAAAATTGAATAGGTTGGAAGTTTATTAGGCATAGAACTTCTAAATTCGTTAAATGATCTAATTCATATTAGGCAGGTTAGTGGATCAGAAATATGGAGAAAATATTTGATATGATTCAATTTTTTAAAGGAAAAAAAATGGTTAGTTTTTATCGCTAAATATTAGTTGTTAATTTTTATTAGTGGGAAGAGTTGAACCTACGATCTTTTCTATCCTTATTTTGAATTCATCAAATTAATTTTATTTTTCCAAATTGTTATCAGAGGAGAAAACTCGTGGATTCGTGGATTCAATCCCCTTCTAAACCCACCAAATCTAATAGTATAATTCAATACAAGAAAAATCATCTTTGTTAACATACAAGAGACAAAGTTGTGATTTTTTTTAATTAATAAATATTAATTGTTAGTATTTTATTAATTTATAAAGTTGAAAACACGAAATGAGTGGTAGGGGTGATACTCTTTTGTGAGACACTTTTGGACAAATATTCCTAGGGGAGTATTTTTCGTATAGCCGATTAAGGTGATTTTTCTGTATTGAATTGGGATATTGGATTTAAACACTTAAACACTTCGCGGGATTTTATACCCAAGTGATATTTAAGGCTTTAAACTATACCTACAACAAAAAGTGTTGTTCCTAATACGAAAATTTCTATCCAATCACGAGAAGTGGAGCTAGAGGAGACAAAAGATGAAACCAGTGCAACAAAAGAATATGTGCCTCTGGATGGACTTGAAAATAACATTGAAATAAAAGACTTGAAAGTCATTCTAGAAGAAAGCATAAGAAATCTCAATTGGAGGTAGAATACTGCACATTTCCAATGAAAAGATAAACGTAAAAATAAGAAAGAATAACGCATATAAGTAACTTAGTTCAGTTCAAGTGTTAACGAACTTCAAATTACATTCACGAAAGAATTCCCTGAGAATTGATGTTACAACTTGAAGTTTCTTTCTTTCTCGGTAAACTATTACTCAACTATCCTAGATTTTTGTTATTATAATTGAACAACAACTCTTAGTTAATAATATTTGTTAATATAAGTTTCTATCTATAGAGCATAATTAATGTAACAAACTTCCATAAAATACACTTAAACTAATGAAGACACGTGATTAGTACTTTCTACTATTGAGCTAAAAACCGCATCTTCAGACAATACTATTGTCTGTATAAAACCAAACATTTGGAAATCCATCATTACTTCATCAAGTAAAATGTGGATGGTGAAATAGTAATGTTGAAACACAGGTCAAGCTCCCAAACTTAACATTCTAATCAAGGCGCTGTCAAAGGCTCAATATGAAAGCTTAAGAACTTAGGCTGCAAATTAAGTACGATAGTTATCTATAATCCAACCTGTGAAAGAGTTTTGGATAACGAGCCAAGAATAGAATTGTTTCATAAATTAGCAGAGCACATATCCTGATTAATTGTATAATTATAATTAAGAAAATAATATCCTAAATTGTAGGTGACACTTTTTTTTCTGAAAATTAGAATATTTACTACCCCTAGTTAGGATCCTTATGTGTTGGAGCTAAAGGCTATTTATGTGATCTGCATAATTGAATAAATTCTATATTTTTCAATAAATTTTAGCCAACCACAGAATGTGTCGTGTTATTAACATTTCTCATCATAAAAAGAATTCAAAATGACACATTTGACGCTTCTAATCATTTAAACCAGAGATGAGACTAAAGAGTTGATTTATAAACAAAATGGATGGATAAACTAATGGTACACCTATTCTTCCCTAACGCAACTATTTGTACAAGTATAGGAGCTTCTTGGTACCTCTGATACATCATATCTCTAATCCTATTCGACTTTCCTACAAAACTGTATGCAGTTTTAAAGTTCCGAAAATTAGATGGAATGATGACTGTTTGGATGAATACTTAACCATCCATGCTGCTTCAATCTTGTATCTCGCACTTTAAAGGTAGAGTTACAAACCGTCTTCGAACTCGTCGGGTATATGCAACTTCTCAACAGCAGCCTGTTTCAAAAAGAATAAATAATGACAACAACCATAAGTTTATTCCGTGTACAACTATGATCATACAAATTAACAGTAAATAGTCAAAACTTAGTTCCTGACATCGTATGTCTCTATATATTAGTCTCTCAAATTTTAAGTCTCTAGAATTAACTTCTTTTTCTTCGATGTTAGTGCCTGAACATATTATTTTGTCTTCAGCCTAAGAAGCAAAACGATAAAAAAGATTAATTTTGACTTATTTGATTGTTACAAAATAAATTTTAAGTCTAATTCAACCTTACAAAACCATTATAAGGTGAAGTTCAAACCCATTTATATACTCTAAATTAGTCTTATCTCTAGTAGAAGTGAGACTTCTAACACATCCCCTCACGCTTAGGTATATACATCTCGAGCGTAGGACTGGACATTAATAAGTGGTCCGATAACAGATGAAACAATAGACCCAACAAACATCAAATTTCACTAAGATAAACTATAACCCATAACTTTGATACCATTTTAAGAAATTGACTTTAAACTTAACTCAACCTCACAAAACTAGCTTGTAAGGTGAGGTTTGGATCTACTTATATACTCTAAATTAACCTTATCTCTAATGGATGTGACTTCCACCAACATTGACTTTTATATTTTCATAGACTAAATAATAGTGAAATACAATTTCAGGAAGTAAATTGGTCATTTACTTTACAAATTAACTAAACATTCAGCAAACGAATCTGAGAGCCGAAGATCAGTTATTTGTAAAAATTGTAAACGCATTTAGAACAAAAGGATTGTTGTAACTCAGTTATAAAGCAAGTTCACCTTAATGGCAGCAGCATCTGTTGCAGATGGTTTCAAATCCAAAGCAACACCATAATGAAACATTGCTCTTTCATGCATGTTACGCCTTCTATAGATATTGCCCATCAAAGCATAGACACTACTTTCACGAGGAGCACACTCTTTTAACTCCTCTAGGACATCCAAAGCCTCGTCAAATTTTTCTAAGCTGATGAGTATGCTGGCCTTTTGATACATGGGAAGTGGATTTTTCTTATCTGCTAAGATAGCCTTCTCCATTATGGTCAGTGCTTCCCAGCTTCTCTGACAGACCACATAAGTATACTTTCAGAATAACGGATACAGAAACGCGAGCATAAGACAAATGCAATAGTAGTCTGTATGTACTAATACACCTAGAGTGGCAAGAGATTATTAACCTTTAAAGCATGCAAAGCAGTTCCAAGGTATGACAGTATAACAGAAGATCGTGGGTTGATTTGGAAGGCCATACGGAAATGATGTTCAGAGAACTCAAGCTTCTCTTGGCGAAGATACAGCATTCCAAGTCCATACCATGCCTTATAGTGCCTTGAATCAACCATGAGTGCACTCTGGTAGGACTTAATCCCATTTTCAAAATCTTCTAGTGCAACATACCTGCAAAGAACAGTGAATCATGACTCACGAGATCATGAAAAGTTGTTAAACCATGTTTAGACACGTGTATATATGTAAGATTAATGTTCATACTCATGTCCACAAAGGGTGTGAGCATATGCAAATCTGGGATTTAGTTGAACAGCTCGTTGAAAGCTCTTCAGTGCAGTTTCATGATCTTTCTGCAGGCTGTAGCAATTACCCATGGCACACCTGCCATAGTATTCAATACAAAAGACAAACCAGGATTAGTGACAATAATTAGAACAGAACAGCCAAAATAACATTCCTTGGTGCTAGAACAGTACGGTAATATTCTCATCAGCTTCACAAGCAAATAGCTCTAGAAAACCAAAATACACAAAAATGTCTAAAGTTTGGCTCACAGTAAGTGCACACATGCGCACTCACACACATGAGCACACATAGCAGATGTAATTTTAAGCAATCTGGAAAGAAGAGAGTAGGTGCATAAAAATGCCATAAGAAGAATTTTGAGTACAAAAACTGAATTGTTACACAATTAAAATAAAGCTCAATGTAACACTACCAAGATTGAGGAGCTAAGCGATCAGTTGAAATCAATTCCTGAGCCAGGTAACTTAGCTTCATATCTTCCTTTAAATGCTGCACCAGATATAAGTCAGTTTTTAAGGGAAACATCCAGTAATCATTTAAAAATTTAAACTTTATGTGGAAGGAAGAAGCTAAAGAAATACAAGGATATTCCAGGTGCCCCACATCCAAGTTTCCTTTTGAAATTTTGTAGAAGACAACCGTTAAAAAAGGAATCGTTTTACATATATAGTACTAGCTATGTAACATCAGAGAAATCATAGCATCAAACACATTCTAGATATAACCTTAGAATAGGAGCACAGAGCAAGGGCATCAAAACATTATTATCTTTCTGTCAAGAGACTTTATTGGTTGAAAGGACCAAATGTGCAAATCAAAATGCAACAAAGAAAAATGGTTTGCTGTTAACAAAGAAAATATATTTCAACTCACATAAAGGACTGTTGAGTGTATATCCATTCCTTCCAAACTATAGGGTGTAATCTGACGAGCACGACTAAAGGCACAATCAGCTTCCAAGTAATCAACTAGCTCAAAGTATGCTTTTCCAACCTGCATTAAAACATGCTCAAGTAAGGAGGAGATTTCAAACGAGTTGAATTAATAAAACAAATCCAACCACTATGCTGGAAGGGATAGTTTTTCTCATTTTAGCCTTCGAGACAAGATTGTTTCTGTATAAGGAAGCACTGATAAGCCAAGTTCTACGAGGCAGTTTTGTTTTATGGTGTTAGTCTTATATATGTGGTGTGACAGACCAGTAGGAGGCCTTTAAGATATTAGTTTGTCGGTGCTTAACATAAAATTGAAAATTCAAGGAAAATAATTTTACTTCATTATATATATTAGGGTCCAAAGTTTACAGCATCCTGATACTTAACAAATATCCCAACACTTTCTATTTAGTAAGCCACTTCCGAAACAAACAGTGGACATCTAACTGTGTCAAATAAGTGCCATGTCAGACATGTTTCTGAAATATATGAACAACACCAAATTGTTGTTTGCTTTTTAGTTCGTAGTCTTGGCTTCCCTTGATCTCTTCCACCCACTATCTTATTGTCCATCCAAAAAGATTAATCTATTGTCGTCATTCAGGACGAAGCCTAGTAGCAATTTTTACATTTAAAGTAACCCTGACTAAAGAGTCTTCCGGGCTTGAAGCCTGAACAACTGCCAAACAAAACTTTTGTGCTGAGATTTAATTTAGGATCTAAAATTTAATTTAACTAAGCTTTTTTTTTTCTAGTTCTTTGTTTTTATTTCTATATTTATAGTCTCATCAAAAGTTGACAAAGATTTTATTTTATTCACATCTTATATTCATTGAATTAGGGCCCAAAGTAGTAAAAGATTAGTTAACTGGATAGTGAGATTAATTTCGATTTGAGGTTAGGACCTCAGACAAGGCTTCATATACAGAAAAAAATAGTCTTTTTATTAGTGAGAAAAGTGGAGAAATGTAACTAAGGGCAGATAAGATATTCTTTCAATGAAGGGAAAAATAATCAAGTACTATAAAGAACAAAATTTGTACGTTCACTGAACAAAAATTGGAATAAAACAAAATAAGCATGACGAATCCCAAATAAATACCAATGAAAATGCATCGAGCTACCAAAATTACCTGAGAAAGAACCCAACCAGTGTTGTAATGCTTCTGAGGAAGTTTCAGATAGGTATCTAGCGCATCCTGCTCTTCCACAAACAGATATTTAGGAAACAAATACATCTTGGGACAAGGTATTTTCCCCATTTTATTTCCAATTTTAAATCCCTAATTGCAATAATAACCTAAATATCTGGATTTTCCCGAGAAAGAATTAATTAATTACCTGGCTCCTATATAAACAGGAAAGTCTATAGCCTTCACCAAGAACTCTTAGAAGGGTCAATATTTCTGAAGCGCCAGTGCTGATCTTAGAACCACCTGTTACTTGCCTGCCAATATGAAAAGTTGCTGCTTCTTGCTCATATGTTTTGGCTTCAACGTCAGGAGATGAACAAGAATTTGTAGATGTATTATTTAAAGAATAATCTGGAACATCACTACGAATCCCTACAATTAAAAAAATGGAAATCATTTAGAATTTGAACAAGGAAACTTTTTAGGCAGTAAGCACCATAAGGAAAATAAACGAATTAATCATAATCATAAATGGATATGTAAAGTTAATAAAGTAGTTCAACATAGTATGCTGACACCTAGCAATGGATAGTATTTCTATCTGGCTCACCACTTTAGACAAAGGAGATGGCAAGAAAATCAAATTATATGAACTTTCCTTCTGAAATCTTTCGAAAGTCTATAGCACAGAAGAAACCGACAAGAAATCTAACATTGTCAGCTGGGATGCAACTTGTACAAGGGAATGATTTCCCAAATATTGCAACTCAACTATTTGTTAATGGAAACATTTCCATATAAAAGAATAAGCTAATAGACTAGAGTAGTGGGATATATAAACATTCATCACCTTCATCAATGTTTTCGTTGGCCCATGACTGCCCTTTACGAATTGCCATGGCACGAAATGCCACATGGTTTACCTTTGAACCTCCCTTATAAGAATTATTATTTCCATTTCCCGATACAACAGCTGAATTAGCATTTGCGTTTACACTTTCACTACTAGAGAGCCTTGAACTACGTCGAGGACCAGAATCAGAAAATAATCTACCTGAAATCTGTAACAATATATATTTAGTTTAGGAAAAAAAGGAATAGTGGAAAATGAGAGATTTATTATATAATCTTGGACAAGTCAAGCACTCAACTGAGTGTGCATAGTATTACAATCATGCAAAACACAAGTTACTCATCAAAATAAATGGTCAATGAATTCATACATTATAGTATGGAAAATATATTCAACTATTCATCTTACAATGTATAGCACCAAATAAAAATCCACAAAGAACAGAATGCAAAATAACTATAGCTGAGTGATTGCAGAAAATTGAGTACCAATGTTGCAACCATATAAATGAGAATCAATGGTAATTGGTAACATGAATTAAAAAGGTAAACTCAGATACCCACCCATAACATCATTATCAGATAGAAACACAATGGATGTCAAACAATGCTGATAGCAAAAATGTCATTCCTGAGATAAGAAAATGCTAACATGAATTGTGATGTCAACAATCTGAATAAATCTAGATCACTAACAAATACCAAAACAAGAAAAAAATAATCTATCCAATTCTGCCATGGTTTACTCTAGATTACAGAGAAAATCCAAGACCGATGGCACGTTTATCTACAATTGATGCAACTATAGGTTGAACTATAGAACCAACCTTTCGTAACTTTCCTTCACCCACAAACTTTCTTCGAGGGGCTTGAATAGGAGAGTTGACAATTGACTTAGGAGAACTGTCAACACTAAGTGTAGTAAGATTTTGACAATTTGGCATCACATTCCTACACAATGGGGGTGGAGCAACACCTGACAACTGCAAAAAACGATAACATAACATGTAATTGACCAAGGAACCTGCATTATCAATTTATAAACTAAAGAAAACCGGGATGGCTTTATCCATGTCTGGATATATAGCTATTCACAATTTTTAGAACACATTAATAGGCATACATAATATAAAACTAGAATCACCTGTGCAACCATTGGAGATGGGGTGCTATAAAATGACATGTTAGATGAACCACTATTAATAGGTTGACAAGTAGCTCCTCCTAATAGAGATGCTCCATGATGATACGCAGCAATATCCTTGAGACCTTGCATTTGGTTGAGTTGCCTTGGACTCCCTTCTTCGGGAATACAAGATCTGGGAGCAACTTCATTGCTATCTTCAGGTGATATATGAGAGTTTGGAGAGGTTGAACAATTCAGGTATTCCTTTTGTAGGCAAAAGGCAGCTGCTTCACCAAAAACTACACTTGCTTCTTCAGCAGCACCTAGAAAACAGTGTATGATAATAATGACGAATGAGAGAATAAGAAAAGAATATTAAGATTTACTCTAGAAAACAGTCATTTAGTTAAACCAATCAATTTGCATCAGTTTCCTGGCCATATGTCGTCTTTCCATTGAGTCACTTGACAGATTCACTATTTGTTAAAGTCATAAGCAGTATAGTAAGGAAGAATTTTTTTTATAAGGCTCATTACTGTCGAGGTTTTTCATATAGCACATGAAAACCATGACAATAGAGTGTGCCTGGTGCTCCATTACCAAAACAAAATGTATAAACAATAAGTACATCATTACCATACCATACTGTTTAAAATGGTTGCGTTAGATTTCTTATTTTTCCAAAGCTAAAAATAATTTCTTGGAAATGGGAAAAATGCATTTAAAAAATATGCAAGCAGCAATTTGAACTAGTAGGTTTGGCCAATTGCTTCATTAAGCATGTTCAGTCATTGGGATTTGTAGGAGTAATTAATATATCTAGGCAATCATGATGTGTAGGCTAGGAGGTTGAGTGTTGGATAACCTCTAACCTAGCACCTAGCTGCAGCCTTTAGTTTTTCACCTTTTTTGTATCTCCTTCATCATATATATAAATATCAGGAATAGTAGAGGGATTCTAATTAAGCCCTCAAACATATTTTGTCTGTTTTAATCTCAACTGGATTCAAGTGCTATCATCTCACATTACCTAATATACACAACTCCTCATATGCAACCCACATTAGAGGATCCATTGACAGTGCCTGCTTGAAATGTTGTATGGCACTTTTCCTTCTGTCAGTGCATCTGAAAAGGTAGAATAATTATTAAAGGGAATATAGATATGAAAATAGTATGAACTAAAGCCAAGACAGGCATTTAAAGACAATTCAATGGAAACCAGTCACAGAGGACCAAATATTCATTGAACATACCAAATACTTGATGGGAATCAACCACTAAATGGCAACCAAGGCTGTGATGTAAACATGCAACCATTTGATAAAGGGATGTGCCAATAGAGAGAAGTGAGATTATCTAAATATTATAGAATCCTATGTGAAATTATGAGCAATATCAATCCAAATAGTTTTTGAAGAGCTGGTTATAAAATTCAAGAGTTGAAATCACCCTTGCTGTCTACTTTATGTGGCAACAAAATGTATTCTCCAATTCTTGATATGATTGTTTTGGAGTTGTCCATCCTTCTCAAAGAATATGCTTACAAAAACCAAAAAGTTTCACCGCAAGTTATTAATATTTCTAGGGCATAGTTATCAAAGCTAAGAAAGAAGCACTGCAGTGCATAGAAACGAACCCCAAAAAAGGCTATAAAGGTATAGCACATGGTTGGATAAGCAATTTAATAAATTTTATTTACAACTTATATAATTAATAGTTTATATTTATATTATATACATTCAAATGGTAAAAGAAAATTAAAAATGAATGCTCATAATCCATTACATATTTATAATTAACAATAAAAGGTAAAGGAAGAAACAAAAGAAAATTCACAAGATATATTCATATATCAAACATAAGATATAAGATATACTAAACATTAGATAACAAGCGAGAAGGCATTGCACAGAGAAAACAACACAGGAGGTTGGCGGTTCACAGATGGATGCATGGGAAAATACAACTAGGGATTTAAATTATAATGGTTGAAGCAAAATTTCAATTTTACTCCTGGCACCCACAAGAAAAGTAATGTCTTTTAGGGCAAAATGGGGTTTACAAAAAGGCTTCATTTAGTGTAGCTAGAATGCTAGGGCCATTGGTTTGGTTACAACTGTAGCAGTCCCTATTTGAGAACATGCTACTATTCAAACTTTGTAGCGCCTGATGACTGCTCTTCACGGTATACCACTATAGCATGCTATTCATCACTATGTTCAAGGGAAAATTGTATAAGTACAACTCTTAGCTTCTTCTACATACCAATGAAAAGTGCAAAGTGGTAAGAACAACAACACTAATTTGGTGTCATTGTTGAGTATATGTTATGTGATTTTGCAAAATTAGTTAGATTATTTAATTTATAATTATCAAAGAATATATATTGGGGGAAGGGTAGTCAACATTGATATGAAGACAGTTCAGCAACCTGTAAATGAGCCCTAATAAATAATGACCAGCTGCACCATTTGGAACCTACATAGTAAGAAAAACAAAATTAACAAAATCATTAACCTTCATCCAGAAATGCACCAACAAACTATAATAAAAAGCTACTTGAAACAGAAGGGATATGTCAACTTAGGTGAAAAACGAATCAATAATAGCAAACTCGACTTATAGTACATAGTTGAATAACAATGATAAAAAAACTAATGGACCCCAGTACCAGAAGGCTTCTTGCTATGAGAATGTACGAAAGAGGATCATGATACGCAAAATATGAATGATAATAAATTTAAAATTCTTTGGGGAATACAATATGGCCACCTATATATTTTTATAATTTAATAACTAGGAGATAACCATTAATCTAAAATACATTCTAAACTGTGTTTTATACCTCTGCACTAGGGTCATTGATAGGACATAACGCTGCTTCAGCTTCAGTAAGAAGATCCATATGAAAGCATGATATGGCAAACAAGTACCGTGACTGAGCCATTTGGGAGCCTTCAAGTAATAAATAAGGAAAATAACGTGTCAAGATAAATAATAAGAAGCACTGCTACAAAATGACAGCAAGTAAAGGAAGTGAAACATTCTATTACAAGTTAATTAAATAGGTGGAAATAAAGGGTGGTGATATGATATTTAAAAATAATAGGACATAGCTCCAAAACTGACCGAAACGTAAATAACTAAGTAAGGGGGAAAATACCCTTTAAGATATGGTATGCACAATAAGCTTGATTGCTCTGCAAGTAACAGCCAGCTAACAATTGCAAATTTGTCTGCATTAAACAAACACAAATATCAAACACTGACGAAGAAAGTTTAAAAAATGTCCTTTAGCAAGTGATGTAAACTTAATAAATAGCCAAATAAAGGATGAAACAAACTTCATGGGCAAGTAATAGTTAACGATGTTACAAGGGTACAAAGATGTTAACTAGGTATATTCCAACACAAGGATCACAAGCACCAATGGAGATATTAAATCATCTAGAAATATGACAAAATTATAATATATAAGTAGATGCAAACCTGACCTAACCATACTGATTTTGTGGAGTTTAGTTCAATTTAAATTTAACTTTCTTAAGATGGTATTAGAGTCATTAATAACTTATCCTAATGAGGCACTAGGCCTATCGTGCTACCCACAATTAGACCATCTCTCTATTCCCACGTTTGATGCCTTCAACGTGAAAGGACGTGTTCACAATGCCACATCATCTAGAGATATGGCCAAATTATAACATATAGGTGAACACAAACCTCAGTTTACTAAGCTAATTCTGTAGGTTGAATTAAACTTAATTTCTACTTTATTTAAGAGACAGCTAATTCTGTAGGTTGAATTAAACTTAATTTCTACTTTATTTAAGAGACACATACGAAAACACATGTACCTTAGCTACAAGTACAACAAATAATGACGATACATCATACACATCAATTCAGAAAAACTTCACCAACACGTGTAACAATAATAAGTTAATAATAAAACATATCAATATCAAATCTTAAATATGGACGTCTCCTTTCCCACAGATCTGCATGATTCACACTTGCCGTAAATGAATATAATTAACAGCAGGTTGCGTTATGTTCAGGGTAACAAGGGTTTTTCCTTGTCAACAGATCAAAACACTATCTAGCCCTAAACTTAAGGTTAAATTCTGCAAAAACATCTTCATGTTACACAAGCAACCATTGCATGTCGAACAGTCAAACTAAATAATCGCTTACAGTTCTTAGGCTTAGCTCTTGAGGGGCTGTATGTACACCACCCGACCAACATCTATTGGCCAACTAAGCAAGTCTCGCATGTGACTGTCTGAGGGTGCAGTCAATTAGCCTATCCTTCTTTGTCTCACATTGCAAAACCAATATGACATAACTGTTGACAAAACACTCAGGCATTGCTAATAGGAAAATGCTCGAAGAACATGAAGAATTCTTGAGCCCTGCCCTTGAGGGCCAGTATAATGGTCTCTACGACCTTCTGTGAACCTAGCAAAGGAAAATGCTAGAAGCACGTGAAGAATTCATGATGAGTATAATAGTCTCTAGAACCTTCCCATGATTCTAACAAAGGCACAATTGGCACCACCCCAGAATGGCAGGACCGACATACTTGCTTAATAGGCATCACCAACAGAGGTCATACATGATAGACCTTACTGAGCTTCTAAATTAATGACAAAGTTTAGGAGTCTCTAGCAGGTGTATTCTCTAGCGTGAACAAAAGTCAATTTCTAAAGCCAGTAAAAAAACTAGAAAACCTTTTTGGAGCTTCTTTACTGAAAAAAAAAAAAAAAAAACAATTTTCCAGTAAAAAAGAAACCTATTTTTTTCAGTAAAAAAAAACTTTTAACTAGTGTCCATAGGCTTTATAACAAGTATCCCTCTTCCAGTGACTCGGCACAAACTCACTCCAAATTTTGAAACCACAAAAACCATCACCCATGTTCACCACTCTAAAGAAACCTATTAAACACTCAAGGAAACTCCAAACCTCAATTGAATCACCCTATTAACGCAACAAGATTAGAACAAAAGCAAATCAAAATCTCTCAGTTGGAGAAACTTCCTCAAACGAATCGAATCGAATCGAACAGCTAACGATACCCTGACCGAAGTCATCGATCTTGAAGCACAGGCAACGTAACAGAGTAAGGAAAAAAAATTGAAGTTCCACACGTTTGTGGGCTTTAGTAACTAATTTCTTCTTCCCTCTAGGTAGGTTTTGTACAATAAATTTCTAAGAAACCAGATAAGAACTAAAAGAAAAGTTCAGTGCATAGTGCTGAAAAGAGGATAAAATGCAGTGAAACATCACCTCGGAGGGAAACTGAGCACAGAGACGCTGCGAGATGAATATGGCATTCGAGTGCATGAAATGGCGAAGACTCTTCTGCACGCAATCCACAAGTATGGCTTCCATGGTTTGCTTCGCAATGTTCAATTTTCTATCGGGAATTGAAGAACATAACCAACACAAAAAGAGGGAGTGAGAGTGGGGTTTGGGTTCTGCTGTGATTTGTTTTGTTGTTGGTTTAAAATTGGGGGTCTCACGTGTTCGCTCTCTTTTTTGAAATTCAATCACGTGATGAGACACCCAATACAGTGCGTTTTCTGAACTGAAGTGCTATATGTGCTGAAAAGATCGTGAGGATCAAAATAGAAAAATTTATAAATAATAAACATGGTTCACCGAACTATCAATATTCTTTGATAAGGTTGAAAATAAAAATAAGATATATAATTTATTAAATTATTTATCTTTAATCATTTCATTCATAATTTAATTCTCTTTATCATTAGTCTTTTCGTTACATAGTTTATGCCCCTTTTTATTTCAAATAAGATATTAGATTGCATATCTAGATAATTTATTTTATTTAATAATATATTTTATTACCAAAAGTAATGGGGCTAAAGAGTGACATTTTGTTTGACAGATAAAAATGAAATAAAGAAGAAAAAGTATTTTCTTTTACAAATCTATGAAATATACATGATAGAGGGAATATAAAAATAAAGCTTTTTCTGGTGCAAGATTTTATTTCTTCTTTTTATGGTTCGAACAAGCATTTTCCTCTTTTTGTCTCTTCTACTCTTCCTTTGTGCTTCCCCTCTACAAAACGCATGAATCAAGCTCTCATGCCTTTCAATGGAGCTATTGATCTTTGCTTCCCCTCTATTAAAGCATTTTATCATTTTCTTTGCAATTACGGTTCATTCTTCTATTTCTTGCTCTTAATCGATGTGTTATATATGTTGTTGAAATGTCTTCTGATCATTTTTTTTCAAAATTATGGTTCAGCTCCCGACCATCCTCGAATGCATATGATGTTCATTGTTTAAGGTGAACTTATTTTCCAATATTCAACTACTAGTGTTGAATATTTTTTTTTTTAAGTATAATTTTAGTCCCTGAATTTTGACTTAAAATTAGAATTTGTTTATGTCCGAAATTTTGATATATTTTGGTCCTTAAACTTTATAAATGAATGAATATAGTCTTTTTTAACCAAATTACGTTAGCTTTTTCTAAGATATCGAACACATTTTTCAGCAGATATTGAACCAGAAATGTGTCAACGGTGTAAACAACTCCAATACTAATACAAAACACGTTCGACATGTCCAAAAAAGTTAACGTAATTGGGTTATAAGGATTATATTCATTCATTGTTTAAGTTTATGGATCAAAATGTATCGAAGTTTCAGACAAAGATGAATTTCAATTTTTGGTCAAAGTTCAGGGACTAAAAACATAATTAAGCCTTTTTTTTAACCAAAAGAATAGAGAAAGGAATGGAAAGATTGTACAAATGCAAATATGTGGCCGATTTTTAAGCTTATTTAAGTCATTTTGTTCATCCACCGAAAAATTTGGCGATACATTGTGGATAATTCTTTCAAGGTCAAATGTGGCTCATTAATTTGGATTTGGATTAAAAATTTGAAACTTCAATCTTTAATAAACATTGTGGCATGTTAATTTTTTTACATTCATTTCTTTTACATTTGGTTAATCCTTTTTACTCATTTCATTACTTGTCTATTTATACCATCTTCAGTGTACCATTTTCGATTTAATATACCATATTCGATTTCAACATGTTTGTTTTGCATAAACAATGTCACTCAATCTCAAAAGTGAACCTTGAGAAGGAACTTGTGCAACACATAACAACTCTAGCAATCAACAATTCAAATAGATAACAAAGCTCACAAAACACACAAGGAAACTCTTTTTGTATTTTTATCAAACAGTTGGTGTGCAACAAGAAAGTTAACATAGAGTGTTTATAATTGTTAAGAGTAGATTTCATTCACTTCATTCTCATGCATTCACAAACATCTCAATTTCATATTCAAGCAAAATCAATTCACAAGATTACTCAAATCCTATTCCTAGAGACTTTGAGCCTATGATAACTCATCAAATTTCAACTCCTTGAATTCTAACAAGTGAAATCATGCATTAAATTCAAGAGTCTTAAGATTACTAATGAATCATGTTCTACCCCTAGATACAAGCTCCATTAGGTATTCAATTTCAGTTCTAGGTTCAAAAAACATTTTCCAACACATCAAGAACCATAAATAAGTCATGGGTAATCAAAACAAAAGCAAGCATTAAGCATGGAATCAAATAATAACATTGAAATGGAAAATCATGTGTATATTAACAACACAAAAATACACGAGAAATTTGTTCATTACATCTAATCTTAACAAAAAGGTCTAGCTTTCTATGGTGGAGAACCTAGGGTTTACAAATAGAAGAAATAGGGAAAAGATGGAAACAAAGAGAATATTCAAGCCATCTCCCTAGGTTCTTGACAACTACTTCATGCTCCAATTGTGCCTCCCATTCGCGTCTCCAACTTCAATTCACAACCCATATTCCTCTCCTGCGTTAAAAGGGAGAAAACCACCATGAATGGAGGAGAAAACCCAAGGAGGAGTGAGAGAGCTTCCCAACACCCCTAGCAACCTCCAAGAGGCTCTCCAAGCACCCAAAAGTGTTTCTCTATCGTGCCAAATAAGGAAATCTTCCAAACTCTCGCGAGAAACATGTTTAAATACCTATTTTTGACACATTAGTTTCATTGTCGCCAGATGTCATCTCAGCACTGCCAAGCGTTATCAATAAAATTGCAAAATAGGCAACTCTAGAGAGTCACTGCCTGGCGAAATTCCTCCATTTCCAGGCGTCGTTGGCCACCGCTTGACGACACTTCTCCACCGCTAGGCGTCGTTGGCCATTGCTTGGCGGCATTTCTCCACCGCCCGGTGGTAGTTTTTACGAATTGAATGATGCTCAACCCTACTTTTTCACCGATCATCCTTGTGGGAACTCAACCTCACTCTCACCGCTTAGCCTTGTGGGCGCTAGCCTCACTTTTCACCACTTAGCCTTGTGTAGTTTGACAACATTTTGTATTTGAAGCATTGGGCGTGATTCTAGTGGCACCTAACGCAAGTATTTTCTTCAAATTGGTCTTCTCTTTCCCAAAACATACTCCCTTGAGTTCTTGCTTGTTTTTCTCCACCACAAATGCTTCCTATTAACTTATTTAACACACTCAAAATAGAAATGAGAGGTAAAACAATCATAAAATAACTAAAACACAAAACAATTCAAAATACATTAAACTTGAGAATATAACAAGATAAAAGGTAAGAAAGAATTGATTTATTCATGACAGTAAACACACAAAAATAGGTAAAAGTGGATGTTATCAGTGTGATCATTTAATTGGAAAATGGAAGTATTGCCAACCCTGCAAGTTTCTTTGAGTATGTCTTAGTTCGGGTTGGTGAATTGATTTTTTCTGCTGATTTTTACATTATTGATATGAGAGAGGGATTCTTTCGGGATTCTTGATTTTTATTACTGATTTCTCACGAATATTTATTTATCATGGGTATTTTAAGAACTGTTTATAAACGGGTCAGGTGCGAGTATCATACTATCTATACCCACATGTATTCGTTACCCACGAAAAATTAAAATTAAAATTGAATTTATATTTTATTTAGTTAAATTTAATTCAAATTGAAATTTAATTTATATTTCATTAGATTAAATTAAAATTTTATTTTTATTTTATATTTTCTTGTAATTTATTTACATTTTATTTTAAAAATTTATAAAATATATTTTTCTAAACATCGGTAGATATTCACGGGTATCCGCAAGTTTTAAGAAATCCACATGTATTTTTTAAATGGATAGCTGACAAGTAACGAAATGAAAAATAAATGAATTTTGTTGTTGCAGGTTGGGTTGCAGATAGACACAATTTGTATTATCATCCCTACTTGAGACTCATGTTTGACATCTGAGACCTTTCAAATTTATTTTGACACGTGTATCTTCCGGATTTTGACACATAATACGTTCTAAACAATTTGACCCATGACACCTTCTAGATTTTAATATGTGATATCTTCTAAATAAAAATGATCAAATCAATTCTATTTAAAAAATATTGAAATTCAATTGAATAAAAAAAAATAATAAATTAAATATAAAAACTAAATTTTTAATTAATTATTTTTATCATATATTCGATAGTTTCACAAAAGTTTTAGGTTGACAAAGTCAACATAAATGTATTTAATGGGCACGTGAAAATTTAAGCATGCACCAACTCCGGACTTATATGTTTCTAATCAATGATACATCCAGGTAAAAACATAGGCCACATGCAAAGCATGCGATTTGATTGGTCTTATGAAGCAAAACCAAAAACGTCACCAAGAACTAAGCGAGCGCATCATTTCATATTTCTAACATTATTGTATCCTCAGAAATTAATTTTTGTGAGCTGGCTTGCAAAACTAGTCTATTCATGTTCGATTATCAGTGGAATATTTAAACATGATTTGACCGATGTTAAATAAAGAAATAATAATTATAAAATATATAAAATAAGCTTTGAGAAATGTATATAATCTAATAATAATAAAACTAAAAACAACATATATTTCTTGAAACAAATGGAAATAATAAACTGAGACACATAAAAGTGTTGAGAGAGCTCAAGGAATGACTTGAGGAATTTTGGCCAGTGAAGCTTTAACCTTGTCCTCTGAGAATGAAAGATCAACCATGTTACCTTGCAAATACTTTTCATAAGCTGGTAGGTCAAAATGGCCATGTCCACACATTGCTGTCAAAATAACCTTGGCCTCCCCACTCTCTCTGCAACGAATAGCTTCCCTAATGGTTGCAGCTATGGCATGAGTTGGTTCAGGAGCTGGTATCAACCCTTCAGATCTAGCAAACTGTATAGCACCTGTAACCAAAAAGACAAACTTTCATCCTATATCATACTAATTTGGATTCTTTACTCACTTTTTTTTAGTGACTGTATCTTCAAAATACACTGATTTATATTGATTTTGATATTTTAAAATATATTAAAGATCGTTTTAATATACCAAAAGTAATGTATTTGAAGACAAAAAGGACAATAAAAAAAACTCAATAAAGAAACCGAACTCGTTAAGCATATTATTGTTCTAAAGTGAGGTGAAAGTGAGATGAGAAGGAGAATTACCTTGAAAACATTCTGTTTGTGGAATTGAAATTGCTTCCATTAAACCCAAGTCAAAAACATGTGAGATCAATGGTGCCATACCATGGTAACGCAAACCCCCTAAAAATAACAAAAATTGTTAATACAAGGATATACACTATTAAATGTGATGGTAAAAAGATATCATCATACCCAAAAAAGAAAACCTATGTTGATTTTCTCCTTGGAAGTTTGTTAATACAATTAGTCCTTGAATTTGTCAACTTTCTGACAAATTAATCCTTCTGTCATGAAGTTGAACCAACCTTGGAACTAAATTTGTCATGAAGTTCTCACAAATTGGACTAATTTGCTTTGCTGAGAAATTCAAGGACTAAATGTGTAGACACATATTTTCAAGAACCAAATCAACACAAGCTACCACACTTCCAAAAATTAAATTGTAGAACGGCAAACTCTATCAGCATAACAAATCATTACCAGCGTGAATTGGATCCGGAACAAAGTCATGTCCAAGTGTGTGCATTTTCATCAATGGAGTAAACCCTGCTGTATCACCATAATCATATGCATACACCCCTTTTGTTAAGGAAGGACATGCTGAAGGTTCAACTGCTCTAATAACAGGATTGATTTTCTTATTGAGCTTCTCTCTAAGGAATGGAAAACTTAGCCCTGCAAAGTTGGAGCCACCACCAGTGCATCCTATAATGACATCAGGTGTTTCACCAATAGCTTCCATTTGTTTGATGCACTCTTCCCCTATAACACTCTGGTGAAGCAAAACATGGTTCAGTACACTCCCCAAGCAGTACTTGGTATCAGCATTTTTAGCAGCAACCTCCACAGCTTCTGATATGGCTATGCCTAAACTCCCTGGGCTTGATGGATCCTCTTGAAGCATTCTCTGACCAGCCTCAGTGATCATAGATGGAGATGGATGTACTTTTGCACCCCATGTTTGCATCATCAACCTCCGATAAGGTTTTGAATCATAAGAAGCACGTACTTGCCACACCTATATTTACAAACCATTCAACTAAACACCACAGTTTCATAACCAAAGCTACAACAAAATCATGTGCATAGTTCCATCCTCTCCATCCGAATCATTCACTTACTTCTAACTTTGTTGGCCTTGGACAAAAGTATTGAAGATAAACAAAAAAAAAAAAAAGAAAAAGGGGCAAACAAGAAACTATCATTGATGATTGCTTTCAGAGTGGTGCAGTTTCAATTACATTTTTCTTGCTAGTTATAAACAAAGATGTATGCATGAAAACACAGTTAAATATACCAACACTAGCAGGAAATTAGTAACATTTGATTGAGCAAAACCATTAGTTCAGTTAGTTGAGTTCTCAGTGAATCCAACTCATACCTCACAGCCAAGGCCAAATATGCTGCAAGCAAAAGCCAATGCACTTCCCCACTGTCCAGCACCAGTTTCTGTGACAACATTCTTCACACCTTCTTGTAAATTATACCAGGCTTGTGGCACAGCAGAGTTCGGTTTGTGTGATCCCGCTGGGCTTACTCCTTCATACTTATAGTAAATCCTAGCAGGCGTATCAAGAAGCTTTTCCAGCCTCTTGGCTCTAAATTTATCATAGCAGATGTATTAGACAATATCTTCAAGAGAAGTGCTAGAAACATACTAATTAACACACTTTTTCCAACACTTTATACTGTTAGTTAAAATTTATTGGAAACTGCAAAATTGTAAGTAAAACTCAATACATAGTAAGAAGCTTGATCCACCAAATTTTGTGATTTTCAATAAGTTTTAGCAAATAATAGCATTTCAAATAGGTCGAAGGAGATAATAGATATCAAACCTAATGAGAGGGGTTGGGCGCCAAAGCTTGTAAACATCAAGAACTTCATCTGGTATGTCTATGAATCTGTCACTGGTGATCTCTTGTCTGATTAACTCATCAGGAAAAAGGGGTGACAAGTCATCTGGTTTGATCGGTTCAAAAGTCTGAGGATGCAACGGTGGAGGTGGTTTTATTGGAAGATCAGCAATTACATTGTACCATTGGTGGGGAATTCCTATTGATTTATCAGCATCACCCAAAGTTGCTCTCACTCTGCACCCGCTTGAAACCCTCTTAGGGTGCATTGGCCTTACACTCGAGGCAAATCTTTGAGACCATTGTTTTCCAACTGAAGTTGACAAAAACACGAACAAGTCATGAGCAATAGCCAATTTATACAGCTAAACATCAGAAAGTAACACCAGTAATCAAAGGTCAAAACGAAATCACAATCCCCATTTCATTATATATATACCATTTAACAATCAAATCTGCAAATCTGAGTTTGACAGTGTATTGTGTCTGCACTATTTTAAATTAATTATTCTAACAGTTTTTTTGTCTCGGACTTGAATTTTTTTTCCCCTTGTCTGATTCAATTATAAGTCGAAAAATATCAGATGGTGTTTTCAAAGTTTTCATCTTATAACACCCCATAAGCATAAAACGCCTGAAAATTTGTGGAATGAGATTTGAGTTTAACTGGTTGTAGAAAAGTAATATACTTATCATTTCAAGCAAGAAAGTACCTTTAGAGTGGAAGCATGGGGAAGCAGTAGAAGGTGGATCAACCGGGAAAACACAGTGAGACATCATCATCATCTACTTTTTCTGATCAGGGCATGGAAAATTAGTTACTCATAAATGTTGCAGATGTAGAACTTTTATTCTATCACTATATAATAATTTATTACAGTGATATTTTAAGTTATTTTTTTATTTATTTTAATTTTTTTAGTGATGTATATGATAATTTAATGGTGATTTAAATTGTAGATTAAAAACAGATCAAATGAATTAAAGTATCGTTATCGAATAATTTAACTCTAGCATTAAAAAACAAGACAGAACAAACCAACAGTGGTAGGTTTTAGAATTTGAAAACGTTGACTTGTGTCACCCAGTAGTGCCGACATGTTGACAGTGTTTATGGAAACGAGTTAACTTAAATTGTGCAAACCAAAAATTTTGTTGCTTTTGTAAGGATTTTCTTTTCCTTTTTCATTTTCATACAACTGATAAATTTACATATTAATATAGCATTAAAATTTAGAATTAAATATGTTTTAATTCTTTAACTTTTAGTGAATTTTAAAATTAGTTTATTTCAAAATTTTGAACCAATTTAGTCCTTCATCTTTCGAATTATGTGAATTTAATCATTTTAATCAAATCTGGTTAATGTTAAGTTTATTTGACATCTCAAGTACGTAATAGTAGTTGACTTAACATTAAAGCAAAAATATGTCAAACATTATAAACAACTCAAATACAATCATGAAATGTGTATGAATCATCAAATAAACTTAAAAAAATTGATTAAAAAGACTAAATCCACGTATTTTGAAAAGATAAAGAATTAAATTGGTCTAAAATTTCGAAATTGACTAATTTCAAAATTCATTGAAAATTAGACGACTAAAAACATATTTAACCCTAAAATTGATAAATAGAAATAAAGTTTAAATAAAAAAAAAGCAACATGAAAAGAACACAGGGAGTATTCAAGATTAAAGCAAGTATTTTAATAAGTTAATTATTTATAATTTAAAACTTAAATATCAATTAAAGTCGTTGATAATGTATGAGAGATAGTGTGTTCTCAATTGCATATACTTAAATTTCTTTTATTAAGTCGTGTCTATCTGGATGAAAGAAAATGCTGCAGCCGTTAGCTAACTATAAACGTGCTCTTCGACAACCGATAAATCATTTTTTTTTTTAACTTCGTACTTAAGTCATTTTAAGACTTTTAATTATTCCAAGAAGCTAGAATTTAAATATAAAAAATAGAAAGAATTTGACATTTCTTTATTTGTTACATTGACTTTTTCATGTGATAATGCTAACTTGTGGCCCAACATCATTTCCTTCTTAAAATTCCTTTTCGCATTTAAGAGTGTGATACAACCAAATGACTACTACATGACCGGATCTCCGGCTCAGATTTTTTGAGGTTTTAAAATAAGAGGATTTCTTATGTATCTCAAACATTTCTTCTCCATGCTTAATCTTGTGTTTGGATGGAGTATTTCAACGATGTTTAGAAATTAAAATATTTTGTATTTGAATTGTTTGTAATTAAATTTCATTTATTTTTTAAATAACTTGTTTGGATAAAAAAATTAAAATACCTTACATTTCAATTTCTTGTTTGAATTTTTCTTTTTAAATTTATTGTGAGATAAAATTTAATTTTAACAATATTTATTTTACGCTTAATTATGTTTTGAGTTCATGATAAATTTCAAAACATGCTCGACAACCCAAATGGGCCAGGCTGACCCAACTACACAACCAGATTGGTTAGATCCGACGACCCACTTGAGCTGGACCGATTGGGAAACCCAGACAGGTTGGGTCGGCCCGATGAACTAGAGGCCTGACGACCCATACTAGACGATTGTGTCGTCAAGTTCGTCAAGGTCATTGGCCCAATGCTCCAGACGGGTCCGACGACCTGAACGGACCTAACGATCAAGACGGATCTGAATACCCAGATGGGCCCGACGACCTGGACGACACGACGACGTGGATGGGCCCGAAGACCCGGACGGGTCCAACGACTCGGTCAGACCCGAGGACTCGGACGGGCGCAACGACTCAAATGGGCCTGACGACTTGGACGTGTTTGATGACCCGGACAGGCCTAACGACCGAGACGGACTCGAGACTTGGACAGGTCTGACGACTCAGACGGGCCCTTTCAAACCATCGGGTCTATCCGGGTCGTTGGGCTCGTTTGGATAGTCTGACTCGTACGAGTCGTTAGGTCCGTTTGGATCGTCGAAATCGTCCAGGTCGTCAGCCCCGTTTGGGTCGTCGGGCGCGTTCGAGTCGTCGGGCTCGTCCGGGTCATCGGGACCGTCGGTGTCGTCGGGCCCGTCTAGATCGTCGTGCCCAACAGTTTGGAAGGGTCTATCCGGGTCGTCAGGCTCGTCTGGATCATCAAGCCCGTCCGGGTCGTTGGGCTCGTCTAGGTCGTTAGGCCCATCCGGGTCATCGGGCACGTTTAGATTGTCGGGCCTATTTGGGTCGTCGAACTTGTCTGGGTCATCGAGCTCGTTTGGGTCATCAAGCCCGTTTGGGTCGTCGGGCCCGTCCAGGTCATATAGAATGTGAGGTTGAGTGAGAAGAATTTCAAATTCCACCTATTTTGGAAGGTGATGCGGTGGAGGGAGAGCTGCAGCGTAAGGGCCAACAGCGGCGGCAACGGGCGCGACGCTCTGACCAAACCCCAACCTCAAAGAAGCGACGGATAGAGGCGCGACTGGTCTGACTACGGGAGGCGACTAACGACGGATGGAGCTCCAGCGGCGTGGCCGTGCGGTGGAAGCAAAGTTCCAAACCAGAGAAGCGGCGTGGCCGAACGAAGGGTTGCACGGACAAGGGTTTGCGGTGGTTGAACGAACGATGGTGGCAACGATTGCTTGGACGGCGAGAGGCGGAGGAACTAATTATTTTACAAAATTATTAATTAGATTAGGGGTTATTCTTTTGATAGATAATAGATTAATTGAAGCATGATTCAAAATTGAGATTTTTGTAGGAAGATAATTCAAGTTTAGGAAAAAAAAAGACTTACTATAGAGTTGAGAAGAACGTGAGTTCATTGAAAAATGTATTAGACACAAAAGGAAATAATTTGATGAAAACATTGAGAATGAAATTGTAAAATTTCTTCAAGAATCCTTTAGAATTGATTAATTTTTCTATATTGTAGATAAAGAAATTACCATAGTTTAGAATAGATTTGAACAATTTACAATATATGAAAATATTTTTTTTTGTAGTGTTAAAAATTAAAATCACTAGATTGTACATTTTTGCAAGAAAACTGCTTAAACTTTAAATAATCTTTAAAACATGATAATTTGTTGGATAATGATGGATTTGATTTATTTTCATAATTAAATATCTTAAGAGAAATGATAGGTTTGAAAAATGATAAACTATATTATATTCTTAATTATAGAATAATGTTAACAATTTCAGTGTCAACAATGTTAAATGTTATATTGAAGAATAAATATTAAATGAAATTAATTATGACAATTTAATAAATAATTTTGCATCAAAAAAATTTCAAAAATAAATTTTAAATAAGAGGCCTCTATTTTTAAATTTGTTTTAGGTTTTCGAAATTCTTGAGCCGCTTCTGGATAAAAGATACTTCCGGATATCGATATCCAAAAAAGTTGATGGACTTCCATATGTCAAAAAAAAAATAAAATATATATATATATATATATATATATATATTTTTTTTTTTTTTTTCTTTTCATTTATTTTTTTTAAAGTTAATGTTTTGTTTTTTTCTTTAATTTTTAAAATTTTTTAACACACTATCATAAAAAAAATTCAAATTAAAAACTTAAAAAACAATATAACACAAATAACAAAATAAAAGAATATATATATATATATATATATATATTATTTTTCTTTTAAATTTTACTTTTCTCTTTAAGTTAAAGTTGTTTTTCTTTTTAAAATTTTATTCATTTTTAAATTATATTTATTTTTTATTTTTACTCATTTTTAATACATTATATTAAAACAAATATAAATTAAAAAGTTAAAAAGAAAAATAACAAAAAAGAACAAAAGCAAAATAATATTAAAATTCAAAAACTTTAAATCGTAAATAAAATAAAAAAGAAATAGAACAAAATGTAATATATATATATATATATATATATATATATATATATATTATAATTATAAAAATAAAATAAAATAATAAATAAATTAAATTAAGTGAATAATTAAATTTTAAATTCAAAAAATATATTTATTTTGTTTTAGAATTTTTCATTATATTTAAAGTTTAATTTTTTTGACTTTAATTATTATTTTTTGTTTATTTTTTAAAAGTAATTTTTGTTTCAAATTTATATATTTGAAATTTTTTAAAACTTTTTAATATATATTTTAAAAATAGAATAAAATCTTAATATATATATATATAAATTTTATTTTTATATAAGGTATTAAAAAATGAATAAAATAAAAAACAAAATTTTGGAAGTTGACTTCTGATAATATATAAATATATAGGTTTAATTATTCTTTTTGTTTCTATTTTTTGTCTAAAAGTATCAAATTAATCCTCTATTTTTTTTAAGTTTCAATTTGGTCTTAAATTTTGAAAAATTGATGTACTGTTGTCTTTTTTATTAAATTTCTTGAAATGGATCAAAGATTTTTCATCAAAATTGAAGTTGTTAATAATGATGATTTGTTTTATTGATATAATCAACTTAGTCATAATGCCAATTTTGATAAAAATCATTGATTTAATTAAATAAATTTAACAAAAAGAACCAAATTGTATCAATGTTTTAAAAATCGGGATCACATTGAAACTTAAAATATCTGGATGACCAATTTGATACTTTTAGATAAAAACAAGACAAAAAATATAATTAAACCAAATATATATATATATATATATATATATATATATATATATATATATATATATATTTTACATCGGAAGTACAAAATCTTTACCGATGTCAACATTCAAAAACATTTTTCACTGAAAGCCGACATTCAAAAACAACTTGGGGTGAGGTCTACTTTACTTTGATCAAATGGTCAAAGATTATTTTCGTAATATAAAAAAATTTTGGCAGAAGAAATTTTGGAGGTGTAGAAAAAATCCCGTAAAATAATTGATGTTGAATAATAATTTGGTTAGTTAATAGAATTGGGCCATGACAGAAAGAAATGCCGATCCAGATTAGGAGTTTTTTCCTGCACCTACAGACATTTTTCATCTACCTCCGAAACCTTTTTCAATTCTCATTTTTCCCTTCGTATAAAATTAAATATATTTTTTTCTCTCTCTATTTAAGACACTAACCGATCATATCCTTAAGGGTTTGTTCGTTTCCGGAAATTCACTGGACGGATGAAATTAGATGAGCGAATTTGTAATTATAGCAACCGTTCGTCGGTTTGTAATGATTTGTGAAGAAATAAGTAGGAAAATTTACGAGATTTACATCTCATTAAAATGGAGAAATTTATTACACTCAATAGAACTGAAGGAGTGGATATGGGAGAAAGTGAGAAGATGAATTTGTGTAGATTGGGGTGAATGGATTTTTGTGTTTTTTTTAGTGGATTTAAAGAGTAAAGTGAGTGGATTTGGAGATAAATTTTATGAAAGTTAGTGAGAGATTTGATTGATATGATAAATACAATTAATTGTTAAAATAAATATATTTATTAAGTTACCATAATACCCTTGTGTAAAAAAAGATGAATTTTTTTAATTGATGTTCTTAAAATAATTCCTAAATTAATTAATTTTAATCATAAAAATAATTAAAATTAATTGAAAAATGAAAAAAAATTGACTTTTTTATTAATGTCAAAAAAGTACTACAATAAAATGTTAGCAACTCCTCCACCTGAAAAAAACAAAACCGAACGTCAAAAAAAAAAACCCAAGGACACCGGTGTCATAACTCGTGTCATTCCCTTCATAACCAAGGCATCAGTTACTTAACTGGTGCCATTCACTCAACACACACTTGTAGTATCGGTTAGCTAACCAATGCATATCACCACCCCACCACCTCGTGCAACCACAACCACCCCTTCATCCTCTTCTTCGCCCACCACACCCAACCACCTCATCTTCTTCCCCCTCCATGGACTCAACAATCACACCACAACTCATCTTTTAAAACACCATTACGAGCCGGGCCACCATTCACAATTACAACAAAGGGGCAGTTTCGTCACCTACGTAAACATTATGCACTATCTTCGCAGTTTTAAGGGGATGAATTAATCCATCCATCCCCAAATACGCTCTCTCATATTCGTTCTTTCAAATTTGGTTGAACAGTGCACTTCACATAAACAAATACTAAGTAAGTTTTCTCTCCTAAAAATGTTGATATCTAAATCCTTATTTTATTAGATGAATGACGACATCTAGTACTTCTTATTTTTTAATACAAATATTCATGTCGGTTGCCTTATTTTCATCTTTGTCGACATTCAATATTTTTTTCTTCTGTTTTTATTTCTTTTAATTTCTGCCTACATCTTTATATTTTAGGAATGTTACTTGGTTAAACATAATATTATATTTATTAAAATTATATTAGTTAAATATTTAATAAATTTTGTTTAAAACTTTTATTAAATTAAATTAAAATAAATAAAGTTTATTCTATTTTTTGTTATTTAAAATAAATATTTAAAAAATTATTATATCAAATAAATATTTTCTTAAATTTAAATTAAAATTTCATTATAAAAAATTATGTTAATCGAATTTGAAAATCCGCTTAATATATATTAAATTATATAAATTTTTTAAAGTATTTAATTAAAATATTTATTTAATTTGATTAAAATTTTATTAAATACAAATTTAAATTAATAAAATATAATTTACTTTATATTAATTTATACAAATATTTAAAAGATAAATATGTTAACCAAAATATTTTTTAAATTTTAATTTAAAAAGTATGTTAAAAAAACATATTAACCTCAAGGTTAATATATATTAAATACAATAAATTTCTTAATTATTTATTAAAAATATTTAATAAATTTTATTAAATTAAAATTTAAAAAATGTAAATATATTTTATGTTATTTTAAATAAATATTTAAAAAATTTATATTAAACAAATCATTTCTTAATTTTTAATTTAAAGATTTATACTTAAAAAAATATGTTAACCGAATTTAAATATCCGGCTAACATATATTAAATTATATAAAATTTTAAATTACGTTAATTAAAATATTTAATAAAATGTTTTTAAAATTTTATTGAATTAAAATTTAATAAATGACGTATAGTTTATTTATATTAATTTAAATAAATATTTAAAAGATAATTATGTTAAGTAAAATATTTACTAAATTTTAACTTAAAACAAATATGTTAACAAAATTTTGAAATACGATTAACATATATTAAATTATATCAAATTTTCAATTACCTTATTTAAAATATTAAATATATTTTGTTTAAATTTTTATTAAATTAAAATTTAAAAGAATAAAATTTGTTTTATTTTACGTTATTTTAAATAAATATTTAGAAATAATTATATTAAATAAATTATTTCTTAAATTTTAATTTAAAAAATTATTTTAAATAATTATGTTAACCAGATCCGGTTTATACATATTCAGTTATATAAAATTTTTACATTATATTAATAAAAATATTTAATAAATGTTGTTAAACTTTTTATTAAATAAAAAATGAAACCAATAAAATATATTTTATTTTATATTAATTTGAATAAATATTTAAAAAATAATTATATTAAATAATATATTTACTAAATTTTAATTTAAAAAATATATTAAAAAAAAATATTAATCGGATTTTTAAATCCAGTTAACATATATTAAATTATATTTAAAACTTTAATTACATTATTTGAAATATTTATTAAATTTTGTTTAAATTTGTATTAAAATAAAGTTTATGAGAATAAAATACATTTTATTTTATGTTATTTTAAATAAATATTCTAAAAATAATTATATTAATTAAAATATTTCTTAATTTTTAATTTAAAAATTATATTAATTAAATATCGGATGTTGGTATTTAATTAAGTTTTATTTTGTTGTTAAAATTATTTTTTTAATTTATTGTAATTATATTTTTTTCGTAATTACATATTTATTTATAATTTTATTATTATTATTATTTAAATTTGTAAGTAAGTAATTAAATAGAATTTAGGGTCTTTAAATAATTATTATTTTTTTCATCCGCTTTAAAACTGAAAAAATAAAATGTAACACCGGATAACATCCGATTTGAAATAATAAAAAAATAAAAAACATAACATCGGATGTGAAAATCTAATCGTAAAAAAAACAATAAAAAACAATGCATATAGTGATTTGAGCTAGAGTCCAAGTCAATTCAATTGCTAATCTACTTCAAAATCAATACAACCTTGATGAAAAATACAAAGTTATGTTTAACCAAATATGATTTCTAGAAAGATAGCAATACGGGTAGAAATTAAAAAGAAAAAGAGAAAAAAATATTGAATGTCGACGTTCATAAAATAAAAAGTCGAATGATGGAAAAAAACAACTAAATATGGACATTTGTAATGGATTAAAAAAAAATTTAATGTCAAAATCTGTAGAACAAAACAAAAGACTAGATGTCAACATCCGTAAGAGTAAATGTCAAAATTCGTAGAACAAAACAAGAAACTGGATGTTAATATCCGTAACAACAAAAAGCTTAGGGTTAAGGTTCAATTAGTGTGCCTTAAATAAGAGAAAAAAAAATGTATTTATTTTTAACTAAAGAGTAAAGTGATAATTTAAAAAAAAAAAGGAATGAAGAAGAAAGGTTTGGAGGTGAAGGGAGAAGTCCCCAAATTATTGATCACTACAAAAATAAGCAAAGGCCCAAAATTACAAGTCCAATTAAGTCTACTATCTACAAA